>Ga0247817_10000153_pt1 | contig 47432 bp, 43 predicted proteins | sample UWRJL212509R1_FD_178010 | JGI IMG/M metagenome (GOLD analysis project Ga0247817, IMG submission 178010) | Plant litter microbial communities from Arlington Agricultural Research Station in Wisconsin, United States - UWRJ-L212-509R-1 | ecosystem: Environmental > Terrestrial > Plant litter >... | reverse complement strand
CCTCGAGAGCGGGAGCATGGTCTCCGGCGGCAACTTCCAGGCGCTCGGCCTCGCCCTCGCCTACGAGCAGTTGCGTCTCGCGCTCGCGCACGTCGCCGTCACGAGTGAGCGCCGGCTGTCGACGCTCTCCGCGCTCGGGGCGACGGCGCGACGGGCGGGCGAGACGCGGGTTCCCGGACTCCTCTGGTACTCCGGCGCCGCCCTCGTCTCCGAGCTGCGGCACCTCGCCAACCCCGTCACCCTCGCCGCTCCCTCGCTCTCCGAGGGCGTCGAAGACCACTCGTCCAACGCGGCGGTAGCGCTCCAACTGCTCGAGCGGTCGGTCGAACTCACACGCTCCGTGCTGGCGATCGAAGCAGTGTCAGCGGTCGAACTCCTCGGGCTCGTGGATGGCCCGCCGCTCGTCCCGCGCACCGCCGAGCTCGTGGCGTCGCTCGAGTCGCTCCTGAGCGCGGGAATCCCCGCCCACGAACTCCTGCCACGCGCCGAGCAGCTGCTCGAGGCTGCCGCCACCCCGCCCGCGGTCTCGGGAGTGCAGCCGCTCGATGACGAAATCTAACCGCCTGCGCGCTCTCGTCATCGCGACCGCGGTGGCGGCTCTTCTCGCGGTCGCGGTCTGGGTCACACCGATCAGCGCCACCGAAGACCGCAACGGCGCCGTGCCCGACGGGGTGGCCTGCGGCGAGTCGGCATTCGAGATCGCCGTCGACGGCTACCGGGTCGGCGACGACCCCACCATGACCGCGAGCTGCCTCGACAACTCGCAGGTCTACCAGCTCTGGGGCAGGATCCTCGTGGGCCTGACCGGTGCACTGGCCATCGCGACGCTCGCGGCTATGCGATCTCTTGTTCCACCGAGGCGGCCAGGGGCTTCTCGAAATGCAGGTAGCTGATCTCTTCGAGGTCGCCGTCGAGGTCGAACAGCGGGGCGTAGCCGAGCGTGAGGTACAGCGTGAGCGCCTCAGGCTGGCGCGCACCCGTCGTGAGTTGCACCGTCGTGTAGCCGCGCGCCCCGGCCTCCGACTCGAGTTCGGCCATGACGGCCCGCGCGAGACCCTGGCGGCGGTGCGCCGAGCTCGTCCAGACGCGCTTGACCTCGGCCGTGGTGGCATCCACTCGCTTGAATGCGCCGCCGGCGACCGCAACGCCGTCGCGAATGATGAGGAGGAACGCGCCGCCGAGTCGGGCCGAGAAGTGCTCGGCCGGGTAGCGGTGCAGTTCGACGGATGAGGGAATGCCGTCGTTGAGTCCGTAGCGCTCGTCGTACTCGCGCGAGAGCTCCTCGATGAGCGGGAGCGCGCGGGGATCCTCGGGTGTCGTGTAGACGATGAGGTCGGCCATGGATAAACGCTAGCCCGCCATGAAGCCCGGTGACGGTTCGTGACATTGCGTGACGCGCGCTGTCGATTACCGCGGGCGGCGTGGTTAGCGTCGAGGCATGACAGTGAAAGTAGTCGGCGTCTCCGGGTCGCTCAAGGCCCCCTCCCGCACCATCGAACTCGTTGAGCAGATCGTCGCCCAACTCGGCACGCACCTCGACGTGGAGCCGACCCTCATCCGTGTCAACGAACTCGGCCCGCACTTCGCCGGGGCGCTCACCCGCGACGAACTGCCGCGCGAGGTCGAAGACGCCCTGCTCGCGATCGAGTCGGCCGACGTGCTCGTCGTCGCGAGCCCCGTCTACCGTGCGTCATTCACCGGACTCTTCAAGCACCTGTTCGATTTCGTCGACCAGTACGCCCTCGTCGACAAGCCCGTCATCCTCGCGGCCACCGGCGGAAGCGAGCGCCACGCGCTCATCATCGAGCACCAGTTCCGCCCGCTGTTCGGCTTCTTCCAGGCGCTCACGCTTCCGCTCGGGGTCTACGCGCACGACTCCGACTTCACCGACTACAAGATCGCGAGCCCCCGACTGCGCGAGCGCCTCGACAAGGCCGTGGCGAAAGCGGTGCCGCTCATTCGCGGCAACCTCGCCGAGCGTGAGGCCATCGAGCAGGTGCTCGCCGGGGAACGCGAGCCGGAGAGCGCACCCGACCTGCGGTCGCCGGTGCGGTTGCTGTCGTAAGCGGCTGTCAGCGTGCGGAGATCTCGGCTTCGCTCGATCTGATCTCGGCAGGCTTAATCACCGGATGATGCGAGCGCCTTCGCGATGCGCTGCACCGACACGGGCTCTGCCGTACCGAGGTGCTGCGCGAAGAGCGAGATGCGCAGCTCCTCGAGCAGCCAGCGCGCCCGACGGATATGGGGCGCCGCGGCCGGGGGCAGGGGGAGCGCTCCGCCCGCTTTCTCGTAGAGCGCCGTCGCCGACTCGACCTCGGTAAGCCAGGCGCGATCGCGACCGGGGTTCTCCTGGAGCTTGCCGACGCGATGGGTGATTCCGGCGAGGTAGATCGGCAGCCTGCGCAACTGGTGGAGCCCGGTCGTCGCGACGAAGCCGCGGTAGACGAGGTTCGCCACCTGCTCGCGAGCGTCGGCGAGCGGCGCCATGAGCTGCAGGCTGCTCGCTGCAGAGATCGCCTTCTCGGCCTCACGCGAGGCACGCAGTACCGAACTCACGAGTCCGACAGCGCCGAACATCGCGTCCACGATCGTGGCCGAGACCCGGTCGCGGGCATCCTCGAACTGCTCCTTGGTGTGAATGAACTCGTCGCCCACAACGTCGTCGATGCACGCCGACATGCAGTCCTCGAAGAGCTCCGCGGTGGTGCGGTACGGGCTGGCCGCGAGAAACAGTTTCTCCTGCGCGGTCAGATGCTGCTGTACGTACCCGGTGGGGGACGGGATCGCGAGCAGGAGCATCCGCCGCACTCCCGCCTTCATCGCTCGCGCCTGGTCGGCCTGCGTGGCCATGAGCCGGATCGACACTGAAGAGCCGAGGTCGACGAGTGTCGGGTATCCGCGGATGACAGTGCTGCCCTGCTGCGTGTCGAGGATGAGCGGTAGCGCGTCGAAGTCCCACGTCGTGAGTCCCACGCGCTCGATGGCGTTCGGAGTCGCGGCTGTCACGCGCGCCACCGACTCGCGCGCTCGGGTCGAGAGCTTGCCCCTCAGTGACGCGAGGTCCTTGCTGCGGGCGAGCTGCCGGCCGCGCTCGTCGAACACCGCGAAGGTCATGCGCAGGTGGTCGGGCAGGCGGTCGGTCTCGAAGTCGTCGGGTTCGACCGGGGTGTAGGTGAGGCTGCGGATCTGCTGCGCGAGAAACTCGGTGATCGACATCTCGCTGAGGTCGGCGTCGGGCGGGATCACGTCGATGAGGCGGCGCGCCCAGTCCCCGGCGGGAACCACGTTGCGACGGATCGCCTTCGGCAAAGTTTTGATGAGCGCCGTCACGAGGTCGAGGCGCAGGCCGGGAACGAGCCAGTCGAAGCCGTCAGAGCGCAGCGAGGCGAGGAGCGCGAGCGGAACCCGCACCGTCACTCCGTCGTCTTCCGCTCCCGGCTCGAAGCGGTAGCTGAGCTCGAGTGTCTGGTCGCCCTGCTGCCAGGTCGTCGGGTAGGAGTTGTCGTCGACGGTCGCCTCGACGTCCTGGTCGACGAGATTCTCGGCCGTCATCGTGAGGCGGTCGGGTGTCTCGAGTCGCGCCTTCTTCCACCACGCCTCGAAGGTGCGGGTGGATGCCACGTCTTCGGGTATCCGGCGCGCGTAGAACTCGAACACCGCCTCGTCGTCGTAGAGGATGTCGCGGCGGCGCGTGCGCTCCTCGAGCTCCGCGAGTTCGGCGCGGAGCGCCCGGTTGTCGCGGTCGAAGGCGGTGAGGTTCTTCGCAATGCGGTCGATGTCCCAGTCGCCCTCGACGAGCGCCGAGCGGATGAAGATCTCTCGCGCGTAGGCGAGGTCGATCCGGGCGAACTGGGCGCGGCGGCGAGCGATGATGGGCACGCCGTAGAGGGTCACCTTCTCCCACGCGACAGCTGCACCCTGCTTGCGCTCCCAGTGCGGCTCGGAGTACGAGCGCTTGGCGAGGTCGCCGGCGATCGGCTCAGCCCAGGCCGGGTCGATCGCGGCGTTGGTGCGCGCGAAGAGCCGGCTGGTCTCGACGAGCTCTGCGCTCATGATCGCGTTCGGCTGCTTCTTCGCGAGACTCGACCCCGGGAAGATCACGAAGCGCGACTGCCGCGCCCCCACGTATTCCTTCTTCTGCACGTCTTTGAGGCCGAGCTGGCTGAGCAGGCCAGCGAGAATCGAACGATGGATGCCATCGGGGTTCGTGCTCGCACCGCCGACGTGCAGGCCGAGCGGCTTGGCCATACGGGTGAGCTGGCGATAGACATCCTGCCATTCACGCACGCGCACGAAGTTGAGGAACTCCTTCTTGCACAACCTGCGGAACTGGTTGCCGCTGAGTTCCTTCTGCTGCTCCTCGAGGTAGTTCCAGAGGCTGAGGAGGGAGAGGAAGTCGCTCGTCGGGTCGGTGAACCGGGCGTGCTGCTGATCAGCTTGCGGGCGCTTCTCGAGCGGGCGCTCGCGGGGATCCTGGATGCTGAGTCCCGCGACGATGGCCATGACCTCGCGCGTGGTGCCGTGCTGCTTCGACTCGAGGATCATGCGCCCGAAGCGCGGGTCGATCGGGAGCTGGGTGAGCTGGCGTCCGATGCGGGTGATCTGCGGCCCGGTCGCTGAGGCACTCGAAGCGCTCTCGTTCTGGCCCTTCGAGAGCCTCGGGGAGCGTGCGTCCTCCACCGCGCCGAGTTCCTTGAGCAGGTCGAGGCCGTCCTTCACGCCGCGGGAGTCCGGCGGCTGCAGAAACGGGAACGCGTGGATGTCGCCGAGGCCGAGCGAGATCATCTGCAGGATCACGGCGGCGAGGTTGGTGCGCAGGATCTCCGGCTCGGTGAACTCGGGGCGTGCCTCGAAGTCCTCCTGCGAGTAGAGGCGGATAGCGATGCCGTCACTCGTGCGACCGCTCCGGCCGGAGCGCTGGTTCGCGCTCGCTTGGCTGATGGCCTCGATCGGCAGGCGCTGGATCTTGGAGCGCACGCTGTAGCGGCTGATGCGCGCAGTTCCGGCGTCGATGACGTAGCGGATGCCCGGCACGGTGAGCGAGGTCTCGGCGACGTTCGTGGCGAGCACGATGCGGCGGCGGCTTCCGGCGGTCGTCGAGGGCTGGAACACCTTGTGCTGGTCGGCGGACGACAGGCGGCCGTAGAGAGGGAGCACCTCGGTTCCTGCGTCGATTGAGCCTGTCGAAATCCGCCCGCGGATCGCCTCCTCGGCGTCGCGGATCTCGTTCTCGCCGCTCAGGAACACGAGCACGTCGCCCGAGCTCTCGCGAGCGAGCTCGTCGAGCGCGAGGTTGATGCCTTCGATCGGGTCGAGGCTCGCGGCCGCTGAGGCACTCGACGCGTCGTCCCCTTCGAGATCCTCGGGGAGCGCCTCCGCCACGAGCGGCCGGTAGCGGATCTCGACCGGGAAGGTGCGGCCCGAGACCTCGATGATCGGCGCGCCGTTGAAGTGCTTGCTGAACGACTCCGGGTCGATCGTCGCACTCGTGATGATGACTTTGAGCTCCGGGCGGCGGGGGAGCAGTTGCTTGAGGTAGCCGATGAGGAAGTCGACGGTGAGGCTGCGCTCGTGCGCCTCGTCGATGATGATCGCGTCGTACTTGCGCAGCTCGCGGTCCCGGTGGATCTCGTTGAGCAAGATGCCATCGGTCATGAGTTTGATGCGGGTGTTCTTGCCGACAGCGTCGGTGAAGCGCACCTGGTAGCCGACGAGTCCGCCGATCTCCTCGCCGAGTTCCTCGGCGATGCGCTCCGCGACAGTGCGCGCGGCGATACGTCGCGGCTGCGTGTGTCCGATGCTCGTGAAGCCCGACTCGAGCAGCATCTTCGGAATCTGGGTGGTCTTGCCCGAGCCGGTCGAGCCCGCGACGATAACCACCTGGTTCTCCGTGATGGCGCGCAGGATGTCCTCCCGGCGCTGCGTGACGGGCAGCTCAGCCGGGTAGTGCATCTCGATCTCGGGGCTGGACATAGCCTTCTATCGTAGGCCTCCGCCGGGCCTGCCCGAGCAGCACCCCGGCGAGCACGAGCCCGACGCCGATCGCCTGCTGCGGGCCGAAGACCTCCGCGGCGATGAGCACCCCGAGCGCGACGCCCGTCACGGGGTTGAGAAGTCCGATGAGGCCGACGGTGGCGGCGGGCAGATTGCGCAGCGCCACGAGCCAGGCCACGTTGGCAACGGCAGTCGCGACGATCGTCACGTAGGCGAATCCGAGGAGCGCAGGGCCATCGAGCTGCGGGAATCCGCCCTCCACCGCAACCGCCACGGGAGCGACGAGCAGTGCGCCGGCGATGAGCTGCCACGCGGTGAGCGCGAGTGGGTCAATTCCCGTTCCCCAGCGCTTCGCGAGCAGAAAGCCGACGCTCGACATCGCCATCGCGGCGACCGAGGCGAGCGCGCCCCAGGGGTTGAGCTCTGCGGCATCCGTGAACAGCATGATGCAGACCCCGGCGAAGCCGATGACCGCACCCGCGAGGGAGACGAGGCGCGGTCTCTCGGCGAGCAGCGGCCACGCGATCAGGGGGATCACGACGGCCGAGAGTGCCATCAGGGTGGATGCAACACTCGACGGCAGAAGCTGCGCCGCGAGGTAGACGAGGATGAAGAAAGCGCCGACATTGAGGGCGCCGAGAACGACTGACTTCCACCACCACGAGCCGCGGGGCCGCTGCCGCGCGATCGCGAGGAGGATGAGCCCGGCGGGCAGCGCGCGGATCACCGCGCCCCACAGCGGGTAGTCGGCGGGGAGCACCTGCCGCGTCACAAAGTAGGTGCTGCCCCAGGCGACCGGGCCGATCACCGCGACGAGAAGCCAGCGCAGCCGCGGTGAAGTATTTTCCATGGAAACTACTATAGTTTCTCAGGAAGATATATTGGTGCCATGTCTCCCGATCACGTCTCCCGCATCCAGGACGACTGGCGGCGTGAGCGACCCGACCTCGACGTTGCACCCGTCGGTGTCATCGGACGGCTGCACCGTCTCGCCAACGCCCTCACCGAGCAACTCGTCGCGCTGTACCAGGAGTACGGACTGAGCGAAGGCGAGTTCGACGTGCTCTCCGCGCTGCGCCGGGCCGGAGCCCCCTACGAACGCGCCCCCGGCGAGCTCGCGCAGCACACCATGGTCACCACCGGTGCCATTACCAAACGCATCGACCGGCTCATCGAGGCGGGGCTCGTGACTCGACGGCAGTCGGTGTCCGATGCCCGCGGGCGAGTCGTCGGCCTCACCGCCGACGGGCTCTCCCTCATCGACACGGCATTCGCCGCACACGTCGACAACGAGCGACGCCTGCTCGCGGCCCTCGACCCCGCAGAGGCTGCAACCCTCGAAGCCCTACTCACGAAGTGGCTGGGCGCGCACGAATAACGCCATTGTTGCGAAATGGGTCGGTCTCTTACTGACTGTGACCAGGTCGCTGGCCAGCGACCGAGGCCCTGCCTAACGTCGAAGACATGACGCGCACCGGCCACATCATTCTCGGGGCGACAGTGCGCGCCCTCGGGGCGTGGCCCTCGGGATGGCGTTACCCAGGTGCCCACCACGACCCGAGGGATGACCCCGCAGCCCTGCGTTCGGCGGCGATCGCGGCAGAGGCAGCTGGCCTCGACTTTCTGTTCTTCGGCGACTGGCTCGCCACCGCCGAGGAGTACGAGCTCACCGACCCGTACCTCCTCGCGCGCATCGAACCGCTCGCCGCCATCAACTACCTCGCCGCCGTCACCGGCCGCATCGGCCTCGTGGCCACCATCAACTCCTCGCACTCAGAGCCCTACGCCGTCGCCAGGGCAACGGCCTCCGCCGACATCCTCAGCGGCGGGCGGGTCGGGCTCAACGTTGCCACCGGCGCCGAGATCCGCTCGGCCCGCAACTTCGGCTGGGAGCAGGTGCACAGCGACTCCGATCGGCTGGCCTCCGGCGGGGAACTCATCGACCTCGTGCGCCGTCTCTGGGACTCATGGGAGGACGACGCGTTCGTAGGCGACGCCGAGAGCGGCGTACTCATCGACCCCCGCAAGCTGCACCCCACCGATTTCGTCGGGCACCACCGCGCCTCGACCGGGCCACTCAACGTCATCCGACCACCGCAGGGACACCTGCCGGTCGCCGTCGCGGGCGGGTCGACCAACGCGCGACGCCTCGCCGTGCTCGAGGCCGACATCATGCTCACGGCTCCCCGCACACTCGCCGAGGCCGTCGCCTCCTATGCGACGGCGAAAGCCGAGGCCGCCGCGGTCGGGCGTGACCCCTCGCAGTTCATCCTGCTCGCTCCTGTGCTCCCGATCGTCGGGGCGACGCGCGAGGAGGCCTGGGGCGTCTACGACACCCTCGTTGCACTCGTGCCGCTCGAGGGCGACACCGACCGCACGCTCCCGGCGAACCGAACCCTGCGCAGCCTGTCGAGCGTGCTCGGCATCCCGGTGCGCGAGGTGCTGCTCGACGAGGAGGTTCCGGTGCGCACCGCCGCGCGGTTCAGCGAGCTCGGCCGCAACATCCTGCAGGCGGTGCGCGAGCGCTCGGGTCGCGCTCCGGGTTCCGCCCGCGGCGTCACCTTCCGGCACCTCGCCGTCGCCCACGCGGTGCAGGCGCCCATCATCGTTGGATCCTACGAAGACGTCGCCGACCACCTCGAGGCGTGGTTCACGCGTGAGGCCGTCGACGGCTTCACCGTGCTCTCCGCCTTTCTCGGCGAACAGTTCGAGGCCTTCACTACCCTTGTTGTTCCGGAGCTGGCGCGGCGCGGGCTGTTCCGCTCGAGCTACGAGTCGCGCACGCTGCGGGAGCACCTGGGGCTGGGGGCGCCCAGCAACATCCATTCGACTTTGCCGTTCATCACCGCGTACCAGTAAGGACCCCATGGCCGAGAAGACCCCCATCAGCGCGAGCGAGGCCACCGCCCTCGTCGACAAGGGCGCTCTGCTCATCGACGTGCGCAGTCTCGAGGGCCGCACGGCGTCGGGCGAGTTCGCCGACGCGACGGTCGTCGCCAAGACCGACGTCGCCGGCTTTGCAGAGACCGTGCCGACCGACGCCGAGATCGTCGTCTTCTGCGGAACGACAGCCGGCTCCGGCCCGGTCGTCGACTGGCTCGACGAGCACGGTTACACGAACGTGCAGCACGTCGACGGCGGGTACGCCGCGCTCGCCGAGGAGCGAGCCGCACGGTGACCACCCACGACACCGTCGTCATCGGCGGCGGTGCGATGGGGTCGGCGACGGCCTGGCAACTCGCGCTACGCGGCCGTGACGTGCTGCTGCTCGAACAGTTCGAGCCGGGCCACGTGCGCGGTGCTTCGCACGGGCGCTCGCGCAACTTCAACATCGCCTACGCGCAACCGGAGTACGTCGAACTGCTCGTCGAGGCCGCGCGACTGTGGCGGGAGCTCGAAGAGCAATCGGGTACGGCGCTGCTCGACCAGGTCGGCATCGTCAACTCGGGGCGCCCCGCCGACTACCCGGTCGTCGCCGAAGCTCTCGCCGCGGTCGGCTTCGACGCGGAGTTCGTCGACCCGGTCGAGGCTGCGCGGCGCTGGCCCGGCATCCGGTTCGAGTCGACTGTGCTCTTCAACCCGCAGGCCGGGCGGCTCGACGCCGACGCGTCGGTCACCGCGCTGCAGCGGGTCGCGGCGGCGCACGGTGCCGAGATCCGCCATCACACAAAAGTGCTCCGAGTGGATGTCACGGCCGACGACAGCGTCACGCTCGAGGTCGATACGGCTGGCGTTCTCTCCACCATCGTCGCTCGTCGAGTGGTCGTGACTGCCGGCGCATGGACCTCGACTCTCCTTGATGGCATCGCACCGGTGCCGAGGCTCGTAGTCACGCAGGAGCAACCCGCGCATTTCGCCGTCACCGACGACTCGTTCACCTGGCCGGGGTTCAATCTCGCGCCGCCGCCGGGCGACGACTACTGGTACTCGGGCGTCTACGGCATGTTCACGCCGGGGCAGGGAGTGAAGGCGGGCTGGCACGGTGTCGGGCCGGTCGTCGACCCCGACCGCAGGAGTTTCGAGCCGGAGCCAGTGCAGTTCGCGGCACTCGAGAGGTTTGCGCGGGAGTGGCTCCCCGGCGTCGACCCCACCCGCGCCGCCCCGATCAGCTGCACGTACACGACGAGCCCCGACTCCAACTTCGTGCTCGACCGGTCGGGCCCCATCATCGTGGGTGCAGGATTCTCGGGGCACGGATTCAAGTTCACGCCCGCCATCGGTCGCGTACTCGCAGATCTCGCGGATGGAGCCCATCCGTCGTCACATTTCTTCGCGTTTCGCTAGGTTACGCGGGCTGTTCCCTGCGGTGGGGGCCGTGCGTAGCGTGGGCGCATGAGTGATTGTGCGCTGCTTCCGGTGGTCGGGGGAGACCTGCAGGTTCCCCTCGTCGACGGAAGCCATACCCGCTACATCAACCTCGACTATGCCGCGAGTGCCCCCGCGCTGCAGGTCGTCGCCGACCACCTCGTGGAGCTCATGCCGTTCTACGCGAGCGTGCACCGCGGGGCGGGTTACGCCTCGCAGGTGAGCACGTCGGCGTACGAGAACGCCCGCGTCATCGTCGGCCAGTTCGTCGGGGCTCGACTGAATGACGAGGTCATCTTCACGCGCAACACGACCGACGCTCTCAACCTTCTCGCCTCGATCGTTCCGGGCGAGACGGTGTATCTCGACATCGAGCACCACGCGAACCTGCTGCCCTGGGCGTCGAGCGGCCGCGTCGTGCGCTCCGCCGACACGATCGCCGAGACCCTCGATCTCGTGCGCGCTGAGCTGGCCCGCACCCCGGCCGCGCTCCTCGCCGTGACGGGTGCGAGCAACGTGACGGGGGAGACGCTGCCCCTGCGCGCCCTCGCCGACATCGCGCACCGGTTCGGCACGCGTCTCGCCGTGGACGGTGCGCAGCTGGTGCCGCACCGTCGCGTCAACCTCGCCTTCGAGGGCATCGACTACCTCGCGTTCTCCGGCCACAAGGCGTACGCGCCGTTCGGGTCGGGCGTGCTCGTCGGTCATTCCGACTGGCTGGATGCAGCGCGGCCGTACCTGCTCGGCGGGGGAGCGGTGACGAGTGTCACGCTCGACGAGACGACGTTCCGAACGGGGCCGGCGCGACATGAGGCCGGATCCCCGAACGTGCTCGGTGTCGCCACCCTCGCGCGTGCCGTGCAGGAGTTGGAGAAGCTCGACATCGGCACCTGGTACGCGCACGAGGCTGCCCTGCGTGCGCGCCTCATCGACGGCCTCTCGTCGATCGACGGCGTGCGCATCCACCGCATCTTCGAGGACTCCGTCGACCCGGTCGGCGTCGTGAGCTTCTCGATCGAGGGGGTCTCGTCGCGCCTGCTCGCAACCTATCTCTCGGCGGAGTGGGGCATCGGCGTGCGTGACGGAAAGTTCTGCGCGCATCCACTCTTCGCGAAGCGCGGCATCACGGAACCCGCCTTGCGCGCGAGCTTCGGGGCCGGTTCGACGGATGCCGACGCCGACGCTCTGGTGCATGCAGTCTCGGCGTTCCGCGCGTCGGGTCCCCGCAGCGAGTACGAGCTCGTGGACGGACAGTGGACGGTCGCCGCCGACCCGCGCCCCCGCCCCGCCTGGGCGCCCGACCTCGGGCCGAGCGTCGGCTTCTACGGCTGCGCGGCCTGACCGGACTTGATGTGCCTTGAGGGGCTTTGATGGCCCTTGATGTGCCGCGGTTTGCTGACCATCGCCGGTCCCCACGCTTTCGTTAGTTCGTGGTGAGCTTCGTCAGCCCGCAGAAAAACAGGTTCAGAAAACGATGCCCTCAGTTCGTGCTGACCTCAGCACGAACTGAGGGCTGCGTTTCGAGACGGTCACATTTTTGGGGAGCCGGGGTGAGGCCAAGAGGCACAGGCAGGGGCTGGGGCACAGGCGCAGGCGCAGGCAGGCGCAGGGGCTGAGGCTGAGGCAGAGGCACCCGCGGCGCCAGGGCGACAGAAGCGAGCACCGCCTCTCGTGCACAGGCGAGCCAGCGGTCGGGCATCCACGGTCCAGCACTCGGGCTGCCCGCGCTCGGCTGTCGCGGTCGAGACTCGCCCCATGCATCCGTTCCAGATAATGACCGAACCGATTCGCAGGCGCATCGTCGAGATTCTCGCGAGCGGCGAGCACAGCTACGGCACCCTCGTCGATGCGGTGTCGAACGAGTTCGGTGTGACTCGGGCCGCCGGGGCGTGGCATCTCGCGATCCTGCTCGACAACGGCTGGGTCGACAAGCGCGACGACTATCCACTGCGGTTCTACCGGCTCAACGACGACGCTCTGCGGTGGCTCAGACGCGAGGTGCGACAACTCGAGAAGCTCTGGGCGAGCCGCTACGGCACCCCTGAACGTCGCGGCGCTCCTATCCCGACCGGGCGGATGCGACGGCTCAAGTCCGGAGCCGCGAAAGGACTGCGCGGGCGAGCGCGGGGTGATCCGTGGGGGCCGCTGGAACGACGAACGCCGCCGGCCCACAGTTGAGGGGCCGGCGGCGAACAACAGTTACTCAGACTTCGGCAGTCCGGGCGGGTTGATCTCGGAGGAGTCGAGGGCTTCGGAGGTGATTCCCCAGCGCTCGAGCACCGAGGCATACTGGCCGCCTTCGATCGCCGCGTTGAGGGCGATGTTGACGGACTCGATGAGGCCGTTGCCCTTGGCCGTCGCGGCCGCGATCGGCGCCGTCTCGGGCCATCCACCGTTCACGGTGCCGACCAGCTTCGTCTCACCCGTGGCCGCCGCCGCGTAGGCGGAGGTCGCGTTGGGGCCGAAGTTGGCGTCGGCGCGACCCGACTTGAGCGCGAGGTCGGCGCTCGCCGTGTCGTCGAAGTAGAGGTACTCGACGGGGTCGAGTCCCGCGGCGACGTTCTCGGCGTCCCAGGCCTGGAGGATCTTCTCCTGGTTGGTTCCCGAGCCGACGATGATGGTGAGGCCCGCCACGTCGGGCGCGGCCGCGATCGAGGTGATCGCGGAGTCGGCCTTCACGTAGAAGCCGAGGAGGTCTTCGCGGTAGCTGGCGAAGTCGTAGAGCTCCTTGCGCTCCTCGGTGACCGTCACGTTCGAGAGGATGAGGTCGTACTTGCCCGACTGGATGCCGAGCGGCCAGTCAGCCCACGCGGCCGGCTGGATGTTGAGCTCCAGGTCGAGTCCGTCAGCGATGAGCTGGGCGAGGTCGACCTCGTTGCCGATGAGAGTCGTGTCGTCGTCAGCGTAGAGCGCGAGCGGAGCCGCGTACGGCGACGTGACGACGGTGAGCTTTCCGTCTTCGATCGGCTGGAACCCGCTCGCCTCGAGCGACGCGACAGCCTCGGGCACGGCATCCAGGCGGATGCGGTCCTGATCAGGTCCGAGATTGAACGAAACGACGCTCGACTTCTCGGCTGCCGCTGCCTCGGGGGCGTTCGCATTGTTGGCGGCGACGAGCGCCGTGACGCCTCCGCCGACGAGCGCGATAGCCGCGATCCCGCCGACGATGACCGCTGTCTTCTTTTTGATTGCCATGGTTTTCTACTTTCCTGGTGGGGTGGGTGGTGAAGGGGTCAGAGCACTGTCGCGAGAAACTCACGAGTGCGTGGATGCTGCGGGGCGCCCAGAACCTCGGCGGGTGTTCCCGTCTCGAGCACGACGCCGCGGTCGATGAAGACCACGCGGTCGCTCACCTCGCGGGCGAACCCGATCTCGTGGGTGACGATTACGAGGGTCGTGCCGAGTTTCGAGAGGTCGCGGATGACGTCGAGCACTTCGCCGACGAGCTCAGGATCGAGCGCGCTCGTCGGCTCGTCGAACAGCAGCACTTTGGGCTGGAGCGCGAGTGCCCGGGCGATGGCGACGCGCTGCTGTTGCCCGCCGGAGAGCTGTCGCGGGTAGGAGTCGGCTTTGTCGCCGAGTCCGACGCGCTCGAGGAGCCCGATGGCGAGCTCCCGGGCATCCGATTTCGAGAGCCGCTTGAGGGCGACGGGAGCTTCGATGATGTTCTGCAGTGCCGTGAGGTGCGGAAAGAGGTTGAAGTTCTGAAAGACGACGCCCACCTGCGTGCGGCGCTTGAGGATCTCCTTCTCCTTCAGCTCGTAGAGCTTGTCGCCGCGCTGCTCGTAGCCGATGAGTGTGCCGTCGAGGGCGACCCAGCCGCGGTCGACAGTCTCGAGGTGGTTGATGGCGCGCAGCAGGGTGGACTTGCCCGATCCGCTCGGCCCGAGAATAGTGACGACCTCGCCCGGCTCGATCGTGAGCGACACGTCGTTCAGAACCTCGACACCGTTGTAGCTCTTGTGCACGTTGCGGATCTCGATCAGCCCGTGCGTTGCGGTGAGAGTCATTTCGCGGCCACCTCCGGCTCGTCGAGCTTCGCCCACTGCACCGAGACCCAGGCGCGTGCGCGCTGGATCGGGGTCGGGGGCAGCACGCGGGCCGAGCCGCGCGCGAAGTGCCGCTCGATGTAGAACTGTCCGATGCTGAGCACGGTGGTGAGAATCGCGTACCAGACGACCGCGACGAGCAGCAGCGGGATCACGTCGTGGTTGCGGTTGTAGATCACCTGCGCGACGTAGAAGAGCTCGCCAATTGCGATGACCGAGATGATCGAGGTGCCCTTGAGCAGGCCGATGATCTCGTTGAACGCGTTGGGCAGAATCGATCGGGCGGCCTGGGGCAGGATGATGCGGCGAACTCGCACGCTGCGGGGGAGCCCGAGTGCTGCGGCCGCCTCGAGCTGGCCCTGGTCGACCGAGAGGATGCCGCCGCGGATGATCTCCGCGGAGTAGGCAGCCTGATGCAGCGAGAGTCCGAGCACGGCAGCGGCGAACGCGCTGATGAGCACGACGGTCTCAGCCTCCACGAAGTAGTCCGTGGTGAACGGGATACCGAGCCCGATGGTCGGATAGAGGTAGCCGAGGTTGAACCAGACGAGCACCTGCACCATGAGCGGCACGGAGCGGAAGAACCAGATGAACGACCAGGCGAAGCCGCCCAGCAGCGGCGACTTCGACAGCCGCATGAGCGCGAGCACGCCGCCGGCGAGAAAGCCGATCGTGCCCGCGACGACGGTGAAGAGCAGCGTGAGTCCGAGGCCGCGCAGGATCGCCGGTGCGAAGAAGTACTTCGCGAAGACGTCCCACTTGTAGGTCGGGGTGGTGACGACCGACCAGAGCAGCTGGAGCACGATGAAGACGACGACGGCACTGAGTATCCAGCGCAGCCAATGCCGGGTCTTGACGACCTCGAGGGCGCCGAAGTCGGTGCCCGGTGCGCGACTGTCGACGACAGGCGGCGTGAGTAGTGATGTCATGCGCTCAGCTCTTTCTCGAAGTGGTGGATGATGACGACCTCAGGGTCGAGCGAGGTGTCGAACAGTGGGGTGTAGCCGGCCTTGAGGTAGAGGGCGACGGCCTCGGGCTGGCGTGGTCCGGTGGAGAGCACGACGCGGGTCCGTCCCCGCCGCACCGCCTCCCGCTCGAGCTCCTCGAGCACGAGGTGGGCGAGCCCCTGTCCGCGGTGGGCGGCGTGCGTCCAGACCCGCTTGAGCTCGACTGTCTCGTCGTCGATGGTCATGAACGCACCCGCCGAGATGGCTTGCCCTCCGCGGAGCAGCAGGAGGAACGTGCCATCCGGTGCAGAGAATGTGGCGACGGGGTACCGGTTGATCTCCGTCGACGCCGGCTCGCCGAACAGGGTGCCGTAGCGGTCGTCGTATTCACGCTCGAGGTCGCGCAGCACCGGGCGGGCGAGCTCGTCATCCGGTCCGGTGTGAAGAAAGCTGTCGCCAGGGCTCAGCGCTCTGAGAGCGGCTGTTCCGAACAATTCGATGCTCATGCTGTGCTCCATTCCGTGTCCGTTGAGGTGGTGTGTGCCCGAAGGTAGGTCGGGTTCGTGTGGCGGGCAAACATCGGTGGTTCACACTTCGTCATGTCGTCACGGGGCGAAACATTGGGTGGCGAACCCTGTCGCTGCAGCGACAGTGGGGCTATGGCAGACATCGTGATCATCGGGGCGGGGCCCCGCGGGGTCGGCGTTCTGGAGCGCCTCGCCGCCAACGCGGCGGAGCTCGCGAGCGGCGTTCCGTTCACCGTGCACCTCGTCGATCCGCATCCGGCGGGAGCCGGCCGCATCTGGCGTGCCGACCAGTCCCCGCTCCTCAAACTCAACTCGATGGCGGCTGACGTCACGATGTTCACGGATGCCACCTCGACGATCGACGGCCCGGTTCTGCCCGGTCCGTCGCTCATCGAATGGGCTGAGCGCGTGCGCACCTGCCGCATCGCGGTCGCTTGCGACGACGCCGTGCGCGCCGAGATCCAGTCACTCGAGCCCTCGTCGTTTCCGACCCGGCGGCTGCAGAGCGTCTACCTCGACTGGTTCTACCGCCGCGCCGTCGACTCCCTTCCGGCAACAGCGAGGGTCGTCGTGCACGTCGCATCCGCCGTCGCGGTGAGCGGTGAACGGGATGCCGCGCAGCGCGTGACCCTCGACACCGGTGCGACGATCGACGCCGACGTCGTGCTCTACGCGCTGGGCCACACCGGGTCACTCCCGGAGCCCGAACACGAGTTGCTCGCCCGCTTCGCGCGGCGCAACTCCCTCGTCTACATCCCTCCGGGCTACACCGCGGATGTCGATCTCGCGGGCCTCAGGCCGGGCGAGCCGGTCATCGTGCGGGGCATGGGTCTTGCCGCTGTAGACCTCGTCGTGCTCCTCACCGAGGGTCGCGGCGGCCGGTTTCTGCCCGGGCCACGGGGCGGACTCCGCTACCTGCCCTCCGGCGAGGAGCCGCGGCTGCTGCTCGGCTCGCGCCGCGGCGTCCCGTACCACTCGAAGATCGGGTCGAGCCTGCGCGCGACCCGGGTCGAGCCGCGCTACTTCACGGCCGCGGTCGCTGCGGGGCTCGAGGCATCCAGCGACCGCTTGTCGTTTCGTGACGATGTCTGGCCGCTCATTGCGAAGGAGATGCTGTGGGGCTACTACCACGAGCTCTTCGTGGGGCACCCGGAGCGCGTCTCGACGACGTGGGCGGAGTTCGCGGCGCGTTTCGACCCGCTGGGCGCGCACTCGCGCGAGCTCGAACAACTCGTCAGCGCGACGGTCATCGACCCGATCGACCGGCTCGACCTCGCCGAGTTCGATGCTCCGCTGCGTGGTGCGCGCTACGCCTCGAGCGCTGACCTGCAGGGCGCGGTGCGTGGGTACATCGAGCGTGACCTGCTGCAGCGCAGCGCACCCGAGCACAGCGCGACCCTCGCCCTGTTCTACTCGCTCCTGTACTCGCTCTTCGACCTCGGCACGATCATCGATTCTCCGAAGTGGTCGGCGCGCTCGCGCATCCACGACCTCGCGGTCTGGTGGCCCAACCTGTTCAGCTTCATCGCGAGCGGCCCGCCCGCCCACCGGCTCGACGAACTGCTCGCGCTCTCGCGAGCGGGAGTGGTGACCTTCGTCGGCCCCGACCTCAGGGTCGAGACGACACCGGGCGGGGAGTTTCTCGCATCGTCGCCGAACGTGCCGGGAGGATTCGTCGCGCGAGCCCTCGTTGACGCGCGGCTTCCTGCCGCGACGATCGGGCGCACTGACAACGCGGCCCTGCGCGACCTCGTCGCCGAGGGCCATGGCGTCGAGGAACTGCTCGCCGACGACGACCTGGCCGGCAGCACCGGTCGGTTGCGCGTGGATGCCGCCAGCTCCCTCGTCATCGGCGCCGACGGCTCCACCCACCCACGTCGACTTGCTGTGGGCGCCTACACGACGGCGCCCTTCGTCGGAGCGTTCGCCCGCCCCGGAACCAACGCCGTCTCGTTCCGCGAGAACGACAGGGTGGCCCGCGCTCTCTTGGAGGTAGCCGCGAGGGTGGCGCCAGCGCTGCAGGGCGCGTGAGCCGCACCTAGGCTTAACCCATGACTGTTCCCACCATCACACTCAACGACGGCCACGAGATCCCCCAGCTCGGATTCGGCGTCTTCCAGGTCGACCCCGACGAGACCGAGCGCATCGTGACCGACGCCCTCGAGGCCGGTTACCGCCACATCGACACCGCAGCGATCTACGGCAACGAGGTCGGCGTCGGCAAGGCGATCGAGAAGTCCGGCATCGCCCGCGACGAGCTGTTCATCACCACGAAGCTGTGGAACTCCGACCAGGGCACGCAGTCCGCGCACGACGCGATCGACCTGAGTCTCGCCAAGCTCGGACTCGACTCCGTCGACCTGTACCTCATCCACTGGCCCTCGCCGCACCGCGACCTCTACGTCGAGAGCTGGCTCGCCCTCGAGGAGATCCAGGCTGCGGGCAAGGCGACCTCGATCGGTGTCTCCAACTTCCAGGTGCCGCACCTCGAGAAGATCATCGCGGCGAGCTCGACGGTGCCCGCCGTCAACCAGATCGAACTGCACCCCGAGTTCCAGCAGGCCGAGGTGAGTGCCTTCGCGCGCGAGAACGGCATCCACATCGAAGCCTGGGGACCACTCGGACAGGGCAAGTACGACCTCTTCGGCAACCCGGCCATCGTCGAGGCTGCCGCACAGACCGGCAAGTCACCCGCCCAGGTCGTCATTCGCTGGCACCTGCAGGCTGGTCGCATCTTGTTCCCGAAGTCGAACAGCGCGGCACGCATCGCCGAGAACTTCGACGTCTTCGACTTCGAGCTCAGTGACGCCCAGGTCGCATCGATTGACGCACTCGAGGCGGACAACCGTGTCGGAGCCAACCCCGACACGGCGACCTTCTAGTCGAGCGCGACCCGTTCTCCGCGCGGCGTCGGGATGAGGATCCCGGTGCCCGCGAAGGCCGCGTCGAGCTGTGACTGGGTTTCGCTGAAGTGCTCCCAGTCCGCGGTGTGGAGGCCGACCACGGTCGTGGCTCGCAGAAGTGCGGCCGCGGCCGCTGCATCCACCGAACCGAGCGTGAGGTTGGCGTCGAGGCCCGGAACCCGCGCCGCCCCCGCAAAGAGCACGGCGATGTCGACACCGTCGAAGCGGTCGGAGATCTGCTCGACGAGGGGGAGTGAGGCGTTGTCGCCGCTCACGTAGAGGCGCGGCTCACCCGGAGCTTCGAGCACGAAGCCGACGACCGGTCCGACGCGCGGCTCGCTCCCGGGCGGGCCGTGCAGCGCGGGAACGATCGTGACGGTGACCGAGCCGAGCTCGAACGTCTCCCAGTCGTCGAAGCCGAGCACGCGTGCACCGAAGAGGTCGCTCGCGGCCTGCGGGGTGCTGATGGTCGGCACGCCGGTGGCGAGCAGCTCCATGCCCTCCCAGTCGAGGTTGTCCTTGTGGCCGTGGTGGCTGAGAAGCACGAGATCCACGGTGCCCAGATCAGAGCGCTGGATGCCGGGGCCGGCCGTCTTCACGAGTGTCGTGCTGCCCGGCTCGACATAGCTCTGGGGCGGGTCGAAGGTCGGATCCGTGACGATGCGGAGTCCCGCGTATTCGATGAGTGCGGTGGGCCCGCCTATCCAGGTAATCGTCGTCGACATACCCTGAGACTATGCCCAATCGCCTTGGTGTTGCAGTGAGTCCGTACTTGCGTTCCCACGCCGACAATCCGGTGAACTGGTTCGAGTGGGGGCCGGAGGCGTTCGCTGAGGCGCGCGACCGCGACGTGCCCGTTCTCGTGTCGATCGGGTACTCCACCTGCCACTGGTGCCACGTCATGGCGCGAGAGTCGTTCAGCGACCCCGCGATCGCCGAGGTGCTCAACGAGCGGTTCGTCGCGATCAAGGTCGACCGCGAGGAGCATCCCGATGTCGACGCGAGCTACCTCGCCGCGGCGAGTGCCTTCACCTCCAACCTCGGCTGGCCGCTCAACGTCTTCGTCACGCCCGGCGGCAAGGCCTTTTACGCGGGCACCTACTTTCCCCCGGCGCCGGTGGGGCAGCATCCCGCGTTCCGCCAGGTGCTCGGTGCAGTGCTCGAGGCCTGGACCGACCGGCGCCTCGAGGCTGAGGCGAGCGCCGAGCACATCGCGGGAGCCCTCGCCGAGCTCGGCGAGCGCACGGGCGGTGCGCTCCCGACCTCATTCGACGGTGTGCTCTCCCAGCTCGCGGGTGCGGAAGACCCGGTGCACGGCGGTTTCGGCTCGGCCCCGAAGTTTCCGGTCGCGACGGTGCTGTCGTTTCTCCTCGACACGGGGGAGGCGGATGCCGCGACCCGCACCCTCGACGCGATGGCAGCCTCCGACCTGCGCGACGAGGTCGAGGGCGGCTTCTTCCGCTACTCCACGCAGGCCGACTGGACCGACCCGCACTACGAGCGCATGCTCTACGACAACGCCCTCCTGCTCGACGCCTACGCGCGCATCGGTCGCGCGGACGTCGCCGCGGGCGTGGCGAGCTTTCTGCTAAACGTGCTGCGCCAGCCGGGCGGGGCGTTTGCGAGCGCGCAGGACAGCGAGAGCATCATCGACGGCTCCCGCAACGAGGGCGGCTACTACCGCCTCGCCGATCGCACCGGGCTGACGCCACCGGCCGTGGACGCCAAGATCCTGACCGGATGGAACGGTCTCGCGATCGGCGCCATGGCCCGGGCGGGCTCGCGCCTGGAACGCCGCGACTGGATCGACGCCGCTGCGACCGCCGCCGACTTTCTGCTGAAGCACCACGTGCTCGGCGGCACCCTTGTGCGCGCGTCGATCGAGGGCAGGCGCTCGACGGCGAAGTCGACCCTCGAGGACTACGGCATGCTCGCGGGTGCCCTGATCGACCTCGCGCTCGCGACCGGTTCGGTGCGGTACGCGGTGGCCGCGCGCGAGCTGGTAGACGCGACGCTCCCCACGCTCCCTGAGGCCCCCACGCTCCCTGAGGCGCCGACGCTCCCTGAGGCTCTCGAAGGGCAGCACCACCCCCACCGCCCGCCCTTCGTCGTTCCCGACGGCCCCGACCCCGTGCTCGCGGCGAGCGGTATCGCGATCGCGAGCGATCCGAGTGAGGGGGCGTATCCGAGCGGCGTGAGCGCCATGGCGGCGGCGGCCCAGCGGCTGTTTCTGCTCACCGCTGATCGCCGCTACCTCGAGGCATCCCGGGCCGCGATGGAGTCGGTCGCGCCGCTCGCGGCACAACAGCCGATCGCGTTCGGGGCTGCCCTCTCGGTGATGGCGGCGCTCGCCGCAGACGCGAAGCAGCTCGTCGTCGTCGGCGCGGGGCCGCTCGCCGGCCTCGCGAGAGGCTGGCAGCACACGGGCTCCGTCACCGCTGTTGTCACCGAGGAGCAGGCGCGCGAGTTCGCCGCAGCCGGATTCGAACTGTTCGAGGCAAGAACGGGCAGCGTGGAGACCGCCTACGTGTGCTCCGACTTCGTGTGCGCTCTACCGGTCACCGACGTCGATGCCCTGCGAGTGCTGCTCGAGGCTTAGGCGGCCACGACGGGCGCAGCGGCATCCGCGACCCACTCGCTGAGCGAGCCGTCGTAGACCGCGACATTGCGGTGACCGAGAAGCGTGAGTGCGAGGGCGTCGGATGCGGCGGCGATACCCGCGCCGCAGTACACGACGATTTTCTCGTCGTCGATGACGGGGGCGAACTTCTCGCGCAGGGCTGTCTCACCGAGGAGCGCGTTGGACTCCCGCTCAACGAGTCGCCCGGCGGGAACGCTCACGCTGCCCGGAATGTGGCCGAGGCGCGAGCGGTGTCCGGCTTCGCCGGAGAACTCGGCGGGAGGCAGGCCGCAGACGAGGGCCGCACTCTCGGTGCCGGCCACGACGCGCTCGACGTACTCCTTGTCGGCCCAGAGCTCGGGGCGTTCGCTGGTCACGAAGGCGGAGGCGGTCTCGGGCTCGACGTGTCCGACGTCGGTCTCACGCTCCTCTGCCTGCCACTTGCTCAGGCCGCCGTCGAGCACCGCGACGTTGTCGTAGCCGAACGCACGGAACAGCCACCAGATGCGCGACGCCCACTGGCCGACAGCCGAGTCGTAGACCACGACCGTCGTGTCGTTGTCGATTCCCACTGACGCCGCGGCGTCTGCGAAAAGAGTCGCCGACGGGCGGGTGAACGGAAACGCCCCGGTCACATCGGAGAACACGTCGATGAGGTCGGCGAAGACGGCGCCGGGAATGTGGCCGCCGATGAGAAAGGCATCCTCGCCGCTCAGGTAGCCGTGCTTGCCGTTCGGCAGCACCGAGGGCACGACCGTCGCGTCGAGCACGACGAGCTTCGTTGCTCCGAGGTGGTCGGCAAGCCACTGCGTGGACACGACGGGGCTGGAAAGAGTGGGACCTGAAGTCATGGCTTCACGCTACTCAGATAGCCCTGTGAGTGGGTGGCGGCCCGCAACCTGCCGTAACAGGTCGCCTAGTCTGGATGGATGAAGCGAACCCTTGCCGCAGCATCCATTGCTCTCGTTCTCAGTGTTGCGCTTGCGGGCTGCATCACTGTCAACCTTCCCGCCGACCCCGCGCAGCCCGCCCCCGACGTCACCCAGGGGAGCGATGACGACGCTCGCACCACCATCGCGTGCACCGACGGAACCGCGCTCGTCAACCAGGCCGGAACCGACTACCTCGTGACGGGCAATTGCGAGACAGTGACGATCGAGGGCAAAGATATCGACGTGCGCATCGAGAACACCGACGCGCTCGTGGTGCGCGGTGACGGCAACGACATCGAGGTAGCCAAGCTCGGGTCCGTGCTCATCAACGGCCAGGACAACGAGATCAACGCGACCGAGACGCTCACCGTCGCGAAGATCGAGATCGCCGGCAACCAGAACGACGTGAGCACGTTCGGCACGATCGACGCGGTCGTGCTCAACGGCAACGGCAACGACATCGAGTACGTCGGCGAGATCGTCACGATCAGCGACAACGGCTCCAACAACACGACGTCGCTCAACGACTAGCGAGAGCGCCGAAGAAGTTTCTAGCGCACGGTCTTTCGTGCCGTGATGACACCCGTGTCGAAGCCGAGCAGGTGGAGTCCGCCGTTGAAGCGCGCGTGCTCGATCTTGATGCAGCGGTCCATGACGACGGTCAGCCCCTGGCTCTCGCCGTAGATGGCTGCATCCTGGTTCCAGATACCGAGCTGCACCCAGACGGCCTTCGCGCCGATGGCGACGACCTCGTCGATGACGGAGGGGATGTCGCTGCCCTTGCGGAACACGTCGACGATGTCGGGAACCTCCGGCAGGTCGGCGAGCGACTTGTAGACCGGCTGGCCGAGGATCTCGTCGGCGTTCGGGTTGACGAAGTAGAGGCGGTAGTCGCTCGACTGCTGCAGGTAGGTCTGCACGAAGTAGCTCGCGCGCACGGCGTTCGGCGAGGCGCCGACGATGGCCACCGACTTGGCGTTGCGCAGGAGCGCGAGGCGCTCCTTGGCGCTCGGCCCGACCCAGGTGCGCTGCGACTTGAGCAGCTTGGCGAGCGGCGAATCGGAGGGCAGTTCGCAGCTGAGCCCGTTGGGGAGCACGCTCGTCACTGTTGCGGTGTCCGTCATGGTCACTTGCCTTCCGTCGCGATTGTCAGAGCCTGGTCAAGGTCATAAACAATGTCGTCAGGGTCTTCTATTCCGACGCTGATGCGCACGAGGCCGGGGAGCACGCCGGCTTCGAGAAGTTGCGTCTCGGTGAGCTGCGCGTGCGTGGTCGACGCGGGGTGGATGACCAGGGTCTTGGCGTCGCCGATGTTGGCGAGGTGGCTCGCGAGGTTCACCGACTCGATGAACTTCTGGCCGATCTCGCGGCTGCCCTTCACGACGAAGGAGAACACCGATCCCGGTCCCTTGGGCAGGTACTTCTTCGCGCGGTCGTAGTGCGGGTGGTTGGGGAGACCGGCCCAGAAGACCTCCTCGACGCGCGGGTCGGCTTCGAGCCACTCCGCGACGATGCGAGCGTTGTCGACGTGCGCCTGCAGGCGGAACGGCAGGGTCTCGACACCGGTCGCGAGCAGCCAGGCCGAGTGTGGCGACAGCGACGGTCCGATGTCGCGAAGCTGCTCGGCGCGCAGTCGGGTGAGAAAGGCGTACTCGCCGAAGTTGCCGTGCCAGTTGAGTCCACCGTACGACGGCACCGGCTGGTCGAACAGCGGAAAGTGCTCGTTCGCCCAGTGGAAGCGACCGCTCTCCACAACGACACCGCCGAGGGTCGTGCCCGCTCCGCCGAGGAACTTCGTGGCGGAGTGCGTCACGACGTCGGCGCCCCACTCGATCGGGCGGCTGAGGTACGGCGTCGCGATCGTCGAGTCGATGATGAGCGGGATGTGGTGCGCGTGCGCGACATCCGCGAGACCCTCGAGGTCGGCGACCTGTCCGGAGGGGTTGGAGACGATCTCCGCGAAGATCAACTTGGTCTTGGGGGTGATCGCCGCCGCGTAATCGGCAGGATCGGTGGAGTTGACGAAGGTCGTCTCGATGCCGAAGCGGCGGAGCGTGACATCCAGCTGCGTGATCGAACCACCGTAGAGGCTCGCAGCGGCGACGATGTGGTCGCCGGCGCCGGCGAGGGCCGCGAAGGTGATGAACTGCGCCGAGAGGCCGCTCGCTGTTGCGACGGCGCCGAGTCCGCCCTCGAGCGAGGCGATGCGCTCCTCGAAGGATGCGACGGTCGGGTTGCCGAGGCGCGAGTAGATGTTGCCGTACTTCTGCAGGGCGAAGCGCGCTGCGGCGTCGGACGTGTCATCGAAGACGAAGGCGCTCGTCTGATAGATCGGGAGCGCACGGGCGCCGGTGACTGCGTCGGGGATATTACCTGCGTGGATCGCGCGCGTGCGGAACCCGTATTCTCTGTCAGCCATGGCTCAAGATTATCCGAGCGCTACGCGGTGAGTCCTCAGGTTACGGGGCGGGCGGACCGCGCCTTGAGCCAGCGGGTGAGCACGTAGACGGCGGCGGCCACCGCGATGAAGGCGAGCGTCAGCAGCATCCATCCGAACAGGCCGTCACCGAGGGCGATCCAGCTCTTCGACCGCGGCACGACGATGAGGCAGAACGAGGCAGCGACGACGCCGAAAACGCCGACCCAGAGGAGTTTCGACTGCGCCCACAGGTCGCCGCCCTCGAAGAGGGCGAGCGGGAGCAGGATCACGAGGAGCGCGGTGAGGCCACCCGCGGCTGTCGCGGCAAGCGCGTCTGCGGCGAGAGTCGTGACGAACGACAGCGGCTCGGCCTCGGGCAGCTTCGGGAGGAGGGGGATCACTGCCCAGGCCGCGATGGCGGTCACCCAGATGATCCCGATGCGCAGCAGGATGACCCGAACCCGCAGTCGCGCGGCGATCTCGCCCACGATGCTCAGGCCGATGATGGGGCCGAGGAGAAAGCCGGGGGCGAAGTCGAGCAGGCGGGAGGTGACCACACCGAGCACGGCGATCGCGAGCCCCCACGGGAGCACCTCGAGGCGCACCGGGATGCCCCACGAGCGCTGGGAGACCCCCTCGGTGATGACCGCGCTGAGAAATCCGACGAGCACGATCGACAGGGCGCAGGCGAGAAGGAGTCGCAGGGAGGCGAGGTCGAAACCAAAGCCGGGGTCGACGAGGCACATGACGGCGCTCGTGATGGTGATGAGGGCGAGCCCCGCTGCGATGCGGTGGCGGGAGATCCAGTCGCGCGCGGTGGTTGCGGCACGGTGGAGGCGAGGGTGCCGGTCGAGGAACCGGCCGAGAGCGCCGTAGTGGTTCGCGAGGGTTCCACCCAGAAACTCGGCGGAGAGCAGCACGAGCAGGGCGAAGGCGAGTCCGAGAGCAGCGGCCGTTACCCCGACGAGCGGGCTGGAGAACAACTGGGCGGGGGTGATGAGGGAGTCGGTCAGGGCGGAGTCAGCGCCGGGCTTGGCGCGCGTCGTTGCGGCAACGGCGGTGGGTGCATCCACCGGATCACTGGTCTCTGGCGCGGCGACGGGCGGTGCGGGCGGTGCAGGCGGCGCCTCGGTCACGGTGATGGGCATCGACAAGGACACCGGCGTGCCACGCGCGGGCACGGACGTGACGACGATCGAGTGGGCGCCGGGCTCGACACCCTCGGGGATCGTGGCGACGAGCCGGTAGGTGCCGTCGGCGCTCGCCGTGATCGTGCCGAGGGTGAGCGGGTCGGAGTGCACGTCGACGCGGAGCGGACGCGCGGCAAAGGCTCCATCGCCGGTCACCTCGACGCTCTCGCCCGGCGCGAACTCGGTGCCGCTCAACGCCATCGTGAGAGGCGGAACGACCTCGGGCACGACGCGAGGCGCGACGACAGGCGGCACGGTCGTCGGGCTGCCGATGATGTAGGTGACCGCGGCCCCGACGGTGCTGAAGTCGTTCGCGATGCGCTGGGTTGCCCGCAACTGCCGCGTGCCCGGGGGGAGGGCTGTCGTGCCGGTGCAGATCCAGTCGTCGCTCACGACTGTCGCCTCAGTGCAGTAGGGAACCCAGGCGCCGTTGACCCGCTGGGACACCTCGATCGACACGTTCTTCGCGCCAGAGGCCAGGCCGCCGGTTCCCGAGATGCTCACTGGCGCCCCGGTGACTGCGAGAGTGCTGCCCGGCGTGGGCGTCGTGATGACGGGAGCGGGCGGTGGCATCTCGAACGGGTCGGTCTGCAGGGTGAATGACGTGGAGGGCTCCGAGTACGAGATCGGGGCAGTGGCACCTGTCGAGTACACGTAGAGCTCGTAGTCCTCGCTGAGGCCGGGCAGCTCCGCCCGCGTGAGGGTGCACGACCACGAGTTGTTCGCCGCGACGGGCGCCGCGCAGATGGGAGCCGCCGAGGTGTCGCCGAGCGGGAACAGCCCGATGCTCGTGAGCGGGGAGTCGCTCCCTTGCGCCGTGATCGTGAAGGTTTCGGTGGTGACCGGGTTCGGAACGCCCAGGTTGGTCGCCGCCGGAAAACGCAGCTGCAGGTCGGTGGTCGTCGGGGCGGATGTCGCCACCCCATCGAATGACGTGGCTGACAGTACGTGGTACCCGACGTCGATGCCGAGCGCGTCGGCCGGGGTGATCTGGCAGAACCAGGTGCCGTTGAAGATGACCTCGACGTCGGCGCACACGGTGATCGCGCCTACGGTGATGGTGATCTGTTCGGTGGGAACTCCGGTGCCGCTCACGCGCAGGGCGCCGTTGGTCGTCGCGACGATGAGTGCCTCGTCGAGCCCGGGGGCCGTCGCGGCAGACGCGGGCAGCGCGACGGGGGAGAGGGCGGCGAGGGCGACTCCGAGAAGCACCGCGAGCGAGAAGCGACGAACAACTGTGGCGCGGCGCATGGGCGCATCCTCGATCCGGTAGGTCCAGCGAGCGGATGATAAGTCGACGCTCACCCTAGCGGTTGTTGAGTTTCCCGCGTGTTACCGCCAGGTCGGCAGCCACCAGTGCGAGGCCAGGAAGTAGTAGTCCAGTTGCACGCCGGTCCACAGCGGCCAGAAATAGGCGCTCGCGAGCGCGACGACAACTAGGTAACCACCCACGAGCGCCAACCCGCGATTGCGGAACCAGCCGGGGTCATCCCTCGTGCCGATCAGGAGCCCGATCACCCAGACCAGCCCCAGAATCATGAAGGGCTCGAAGGCGATCGTGTAGAACTGAAAAACTGTGCGGTTCGTGTACATGAGCCACGGCAGGTAGCCAGCGGCCATGCCGGTGAGGATGAGCCCGACCTGCCACTCGCGCTTCTGGATGAGCCGCACGACGAGGTAGAGGAGCGCGGCCGTCGCCGCCCACCAGATGAACGGGTTGGCGATACCGGTGATCGATTCGCCACACGAGTCGGTGAGGCATCCATTCTCGCCATTGCCTGACGCGCGGTAGTACATGCTCGTCGGGCGCACCATGAGCAACCAGGTGAACGGATTCGCCTGGTAGGCATGCGGACGATTCTCGCCCACGTGGTAGTTGTAGACGCTCACCTCGTAGTGCACGAAGCTCTGGATCGCGAGTGGAACCCAGTCGAAGAGCCCCGTCCAGGCATTGCCCTTCGCCTCGGCCCAGTGCCGGTAGTAGCCGCCGTCGGTGGTGAACCAGCGGGTCCAGGTCGCGAGGTAGGCGGCGAGCGCGATCGGGACCGTCAGGAGAAAGCTCGCCGGCGCCTGGCGCAGCAGGGTGCCGCTCAGCCAGAACGGAACCCCGAGGCGGCGGCGCGCGAGGGCGTCGGCGACGAGCGTGTAGACGGCGAAGATCGCGAGAAAGTAGAGGCCGTTCCACTTGACGGCCGCCGCGAGCCCGAGGGCAAGCCCGGCAGCCATGAGCCACGGCCGCCACCACAGCACCGGCCCCCAGGTGCTCTCGGGTTTCGCCCGCACCTTGATCGCGGTGCGGGTGAGACTCCACTCGCGGTCGAGCAGCACGGCGCCGAAGCCGAGGAGCACGAAGATCATGACGAAGTTGTCGAGCAGCGCGACGCGGCTCATGACGATCGCGTTGCCGTCGATCGCGAGAAGGCCGCCGGCGAGACCGGCGAGAAGCGTCGATCGCATGAGTTTCTTCGCGATGAGCATGATGAGAACGACGGCGAGGATGCCCACGATCGCCGTGCTGATGCGCCAGCCGAAACTGCTCGCCGGGCCGAAGGCCGCCATGCCGAGGCCGATGAGGTACTTGCCGAGCGGTGGGTGCACGACGAACGAGGGGTCGGTGCCGTACGAGTCGGTGATACCCGATTCGAAGATCGTGTCGGACTCCGCCGACCAGCTCGACTCGTAGCCGAGGTTCCACAGCGTCCAGGCATCCTTCACGTAGAAGGTCTCGTCGAAGACGAGCTCGTGGGGGCTACCGAGGTTCCACAGGCGGGTGATGGATGCAACGAGCAGCACGACGGCGGGAACTCCCCAGTGCCACAACCGTCGCCAGAGCTGCACGCCCATGAGCCGGTCGAACCACTCGTCGATGGAGCTGCGCTTCTCCTGCACGTACTCCCGCACCGGCCGAGGGCCAGCGCCGACGAGGTCGTCGAAGTTCGTCGGCTGGGTCACACCGCCATGTTAGACGGCACAGGGCTAGACGGGCGGGTCGAGGTACTTGGGCTTTCGCGGGGCCATGCGCACCGCCCCAATGCTCGCGGCGATCACGAGGGCGATGCCGATCGCCTGCAGCCAGCCGATCGCCTGGTCAAGGATCACGAAGCCGGCGGCTGTCGCGATGGCGGGGGAGCAGGCGATGAGCACCGAGAAGGTCGCCGCGCTGATGCGGCGCAGGGCGATGAGTTCGAGGGCGTAGGGGATCGCCGACGAGAGCAGCGCGACAGCGAGCCCGAGCAGGAGCACGTCGGGACGCAGGAGCGCCGTGCCGCCCTGTGCGATGCCGAAGGGGAGGGTGATGATCGCGCCGATGACCATGGCGATCGCGAGTCCGCCGAGGCCCTCGAAGTGCTTGCCCGTGGAGCGCGAGGCGAGGATGTAGGCGGCCCAGCCGACCGCGGCTCCGAGCGCGAACAGCACGCCGAGCGGATCGATGTGGTCGAAACCGCCCTGGCTCAGCAGCACGACCCCGGCGAACGCGAGCCCGGCCCAGAGCCAGGCTGCCGCGCGCCGGGCGAGCACGACCGAGAGCACGAGCGGGCCGAGCACCTCGATCGTCACGGTCGGGCCGAGGTCGATGCGGGCGAGGGCCTCATAGAACAGCAGATTCATGCCGCCGAGTGCGACACCGAACAGCACGACAACACGCCAGCTGCGCGCGGGGATGCCACGCAGCTTCGGCCGCGCGACAGCGAGCAATATCGCGGCAGAGAACACGAGTCGCAGCGACACCATGCCGGCCGGCCCCACCTGGGGAAACACGAGCACGGCGATCGAGGCCCCGACCTCCTGGGCGACGAGTCCGCCCACGATGAGGGCAACAGCGCTCAGGGGCACGCGGGAGGGCTGGGACACGCTTCAACCCTAAGCTGGGCAAGTGATCATCCTCGCGGCAACCCCGATCGGCAACCTCGGTGACGCCTCGAAACGCCTCATCGAAGCGCTCGGCAACGCGGAGACTATTGCGAGCGAAGACACGCGTACGACCATCCATCTCATGCGTGCTCTCGGTATCGAGAACCGGCCGCGTCTCATCGCACTGCACGAGCACAACGAGTCTGAGAAGGCCGCCGAGATCGTCGAACTCGCACGTGAGCACGACGTACTGGTGCTGTCGGATGCCGGCATGCCCGCCATCAGCGACCCCGGCTTTCCCCTGGTCGCTGCTGCTGCCGCGGCGGGAGTGACCGTCACGGCTCTCCCCGGTCCGAGCGCGGTGCTCACGGCGCTCGCCGTCTCGGGGCTACCGACCGATCGCTTCAGCTTCGAGGGTTTTCTGCCGCGCAAGAGCCGTGTCGCCTATTTCGCAGCACTTGCTCGCGAAGAGCGCACGATGGTGTTCTTCGAGAGCCCCAACCGGCTGCCCGCGGCGCTCGCCGACGTCGTGACAGCACTCGGTGCTGACCGCAGGGTCGTGGTCTGCCGCGAGCTCACGAAGCTGCACGAGGAGGTGCGGCGCGGAACCGCCGCCGAACTCGCCGCCTACTTCGCCGAGGGCGCTCGCGGTGAGATCTGCATCGTCATCGAGGGTGCGGCGCCCGCGAGCTCAGACCTGCCGACCGGAATCGCGCAGGTGCAGGCGCTCGTCGCCGGCGGACTCCGTCTCAAGGAGGCGGCGTCCGAGGTGGCCGAGCAGACGGGGCTCAGTAAGCGTGACCTCTACGAGGGCGCGCTCGCCCAGAAGTAGCTACTTGCCGCAGATGAACTCGTCGGTGGAGGCGGGGTCGCTCGTCGAGAATCCGGCCACGAGCGGTGAGCTCGCGGTGTGGTGCATGCCGTAGTCGCCCGTGTACTCCACGCGGAAGTCGGTGGCGAGGCCGCCGCCGTCGGTGGAGGTCAGTCGGTAGACGATGCGTACGTTCTCGTCGGGGTTAACCACGGTTCCCGGCAGAGGAAGCAGGTTGTACTGCTCGGCGTCGGCGTAGTCCACCGATCCGATGCCGTTGCCGTCAGAGAGCGTCGACCCGCGCTGAACCCAGACCTCACCCGCCGTGAGCCCGTCGAGGGAGCCGACGGATGCGGCATCCAGCACAACCGGGGAATCGCTCGTATTGGCGAAGCCGACGCCGACCAGACCGTCGTCGATCTCTCGCGACGCGAAGCACATCTCGCCGCCTTCGTCGATCTGCACGGAGGGAGCGCCGAACACGGTGATGGCGAAACCCGCGCCAGCAATCAGGGCGAACGCAGCGCTCGCGCCCACGACAAGCCGACCTATGTTCATGACGCCGAGCCTACGGCGGTAACACAGCGCTGCACAGCTTTAGACTGGAGCAATGGCCGCCGGAGACTCTTTCTACATTGCGACGCCCATCTTCTATGTCAATGACGTACCGCACATCGGTCACGCGTACACCGAAGTTGCGGCAGACGTTCTTGCTCGTTGGCACCGTCAGTCGGGTGATGACACCTGGCTGCTGACCGGAACCGACGAGCACGGGCAGAAGATCCTGCGCACCGCGGTCGCCAACGACACGACGCCGCAGGCCTGGGCCGACAAGCTCGTCAACGACGCGTGGCTCCCGCTGCTGCAGACGATCAACATCCGCAACGACGACTTCATCCGCACGACGGACAAGCGTCACGAAGAGGCTGTCACGATCTTCCTGCAGAAGCTCTACGACGACGGCTTCATCTACTCGGGCGACTACGAGGGGTACTACTGCGTCGGCTGCGAGGAGTACAAGCAGCTCGACGACCTCATGGAGACCGCCGACGGCGACTACGCCGGGCAGCTCGTCTGCAAGATCCACGGCCGCCCTGTCGAGGTTCTCAAGGAGACCAACTACTTCTTCCGCATGAGCGACTTCCAGCAGAAGCTGCTCGACCTGTACACCTCGCGCCCGGATTTCATCCAGCCGGAGAGCGTGCGCAACGAGATCCTGCAGTTCGTCAAGCAGGGCCTCGCCGACCTGTCGATCTCCCGCTCGAGCTTCGACTGGGGCATCAAGATCCCGTGGGATCACAGCCACGTCGTCTACGTCTGGTTCGACGCGCTCCTCAACTACATCTCCGCGATCGGCTACGGCACCGACGACGACAACTTCAAGCGTCGCTGGCCAGCCACGCAGCTCGTCGGTAAGGACATCGCGCGCTTCCACGCGGTCATCTGGCCCGCCATGCTCATGGCTGCCGGACTCGACGTGCCCAAGCAGGTCTTCGGCCACGGCTGGCTCCTCGTCGGCGGCGAGAAGATGTCGAAGTCGAAGCTCACCGGTATCGCGCCGTCGCAGATCACCGACACCTTCGGTGTCGACGCGTTCCGCTACTACTTCATGAGCGCGATCAGCTTCGGCCAGGACGGCTCCTTCAGCTGGGAAGACCTGAGCGCGCGCTACCACTCGGAGCTCGCCAACGGTTTCGGCAACCTCGCCTCCCGCGTGATCGCCATGGTCAACAAGTACTACGACGGACTCGTGCCGGCGCCCGGTGCCTACACCGAGGCCGATCTCGCCATCCAGGCGACAGTGAAGCGTGCAGCGGAGACCGCGGATGCCGCGATCCAGAAGCTCGCGATCCACGAGGCCATCGCAGCCATCTGGGAGATCGTCGACGAGCTCAACGGCTACATCACCATCCAGGAGCCGTGGGTTCTCGCCAAGAGCGAGGAGACGCGCGAGCGCCTCGGAACCGTGCTGTACACGACCGCCGAGGGGCTCCGCGCGCTTGCCGTGCTGCTCTCCCCGGTGATCCCCGAAGCCACCGCCAAGCTGTGGACCGGCCTCGGTGCACCCGCTGGCTTGGGAGAACTCACAGACCAGGTTGTGGTTGATGCAGGACACTGGGGGCAACTGCCCTTTGGAAGCCGCGTCGCGACTCTCGACGCGCTCTTTCCGCGAATCGAGACAGCAGGGGAGTGAACCCAATGGGTGAGCACATCAGGAGCAGACATCTCGCAGACGACCGCGACCTGAGTCACCCTCCGGTGCCTGAAGCTCTCGTGGTCGGCGTCTTCGACAACCACACGCACCTCGAGATCGCCGACGGTTCCGACCCGCTGAGCTACCGCGAGCAACTCGACCTGGCGTCCAGCGTCGGCGTGCGCGGCGTAATCCAGGTGGGCAACGATCTCGAGACCTCGCGCTGGTCTGCAGAGGTGGCGTCTCATGAACCGCGCGTGCTCGCGGCTGTCGCCATCCATCCCAATGAGGCCCCGCGCTACGAAGAAGCGGGCGAACTGGATGCAGCGCTCGCCGAGATCGACGAACTCGCTTCTCGCCCGCGCGTGGTCGCGATCGGTGAGACCGGGCTCGACTACTTCCGCACCGACGAGGGCGGACGCGCCGCCCAGCAGCGCTCCTTCGAGGCGCACATCGCCATCGCCAAGAAGCACAACCTCGCGCTGCAGATCCACGACCGCGACGCGCACGACGATGTCGTCGCAACGCTGCTGCGCGTCGGGGCGCCGGAGCGCACCGTCTTTCACTGCTTCAGCGGCGGGCCGGAGCTCGCCCAGATCTGCATCGACAACGGCTGGTACATGTCGTTCGCCGGAACCGTGACGTTCAAGAACGCACAGAACCTGCGCGATGCGCTCGACATCATTCCGCGCCATCTCCTCCTCGTCGAGACGGATGCCCCGTACCTCACGCCCACGCCGCACCGCGGCCGCCCGAACTCGCCGTACCTCCTGCCGCTCACGCTGCGCGCGATCGCCGCCCACGTCGGCACCGATGTCTCGATGCTCGCCGCCCAGATCAGCTCGACGACCGAGTTCGTCTACGGACTGTGGGATGCTGAACCGGTGACTGACCCGCCGGCCTACGAGTGAAGCGCCTCCTGGGGCCTGCGGAGATCCGCGACCTCGCCGCACTCCTCGACATCCAGCCCACCAAGAAACTCGGGCAGAACTTCGTCATCGACGCCAACACGGTGCGCAAGATCGTGGCGACGGCCGGGGTCACCGCGACCGAGACCGTCGTCGAGGTCGGGCCGGGGCTCGGATCCCTCACGCTCGGACTCCTCGAGACCGGCGCCTCCGTCGTCGCCGTGGAGATCGACGAGCGGCTCGCCAACCAGCTGCCGCTCACCGTCAACGAGCTGCAGCCCGACGCGAACCTCACCGTCATCACGCAAGACGCCATGACGATCATGGAACTCCCCGACGACCCGACGGTACTCGTCGCGAACCTGCCGTACAACGTCTCGGTGCCCGTGCTCCTGCACTTTCTCGAACACTTTCCGTCGCTCGAGCGCGGCCTCGTCATGGTGCAGGCGGAGGTGGGGGAGCGCATGGCTGCGCCGCCCGGATCCAAGGTCTACGGAGCCCCCAGCGCCAAGGCCGCGTGGTACGGGCAGTGGAAGACGAGCGGTCGCGTCTCACGCCAGGTGTTCTGGCCGGTGCCCAACGTCGACTCGATCCTCGTCGGCTTCAGCCGCTCGGAGCTCCCCGGCACCGAGGAGGAGCGGGTGGCAACGTTCCGCATCATCGACGCCGCGTTTCAGCAGAGACGCAAGATGCTGCGCCAGGCACTTGCAGAACTGCTCGGCGGATCGGCCGAGGCATCCAGCCGCATTGAGGCAGCAGGGCTCGCCCCGACCTCGCGCGGCGAAGAACTCACCGTGCTCGATTTTCTTTCGATAGCGCGAGCTGGGGACAGCGCGTTCTGACGTCGCCCGTGGCTCGGCTAGGTTTGAATCATGACCGTCGTTCACGCCAGAGCACCGGGCAAGATCAACGTGTTTTTGAAAGTCGGCTCCCTTCTCGAAGACGGCTATCACGACGTTGCGATCGCGTACCAGGCTGTGTCCCTCTACGAAGACGTTCACGCCACTCTGGCGGATGACTTCTCCGTTTCGACGACCGGAACCGTCGACATCTCGCGCGTTCCCAACGACGGCTCGAACATCGCCATCAAGGCGGCCAGGCTGCTCGCGCGGCACACCGGCTACCGCGGCGGCGTGCACCTCGACATCGACAAGCACGTTCCGGTCACGGGCGGCATGGGTGGTGGTTCGGCGGATGCCGCGGCCACCCTCCTCGCGTGCGACGCCCTGTGGGGAACCCAGTTGCCGCGTGAGCGCATGCTCGAGCTCGCGGCGCAGCTCGGAGCGGACGTGCCCTTCGCCCTCACCGGCGGCACCGCTATCGGCACCGGCCGCGGCGACCAGTTGAGCCCCGCCCTCGCCAAGGGGCAGTTCCAGTGGGTGCTCGCCCTCTCCGACTTCGGGCTCTCGACCCCCGCCGTCTACGGCGAGCTCGACCTGCACCGCGACCGCCACGCGCAGGACATCTTTCCGGCGGATGTCGCGCCCTCCGTCGACGCGAACGTGCTCCAGGCCCTCCGCGCCGGCGACCCGCACATGCTCGCGGAAACCCTCTACAACGATCTGCAGGCTCCCGCGCTCCACCTCGAACCATCACTCGCCGCCGTGCTCGAACTCGGCGAGGAGAACGGGGCGCTCGCGGGCATCATCTCCGGATCCGGCCCGACCTGCGCTTTCCTCGCCGCCGACCTCGACAGCGCCCTCGAGTTGCAGATCGCGCTCTCGGCGGCCCGCCTGACGGTCGTGCGCGCGACGGGGCCGGTGCACGGGGCAAGGCTGATCGCGCCGTAGCGGCGCGCGCGCCCGCGCGCGCCCGCGCGCCGCCCGCGCGCCGCCCGTTAGGCGCAACTTTGCGCGGTTGCGCGCCTCTGCAACTACCGAAAGCTGCGCCTGATGGCCTCATTGGGGACTGTCTTGACGCTGTGTGGCAGCGGTGAGGCACGATCGGTGGATGTCGCGGCGTACGAACCTTCCCTCGTCACTCGGCCCCGACTTCTCTGTTGGTGAGGCAATCGAGGCAGGTGCGACGCGCAATCGGCTCGACGCGAACGACCTAGTCTCGCCGTTCTGGGGAGCACGGAGTCGACATCGCACCGAGCTTCGCCCGCTGAACGAAACCGTCGCCGAGAGGTTCGAGCGCGCGCACAGGGAGTTCGTGGCGTTGTGCACGTCTTACGTGCCGATCGCGCCGGATGGTTTTCGGTTCAGTCACGTCACCGCGGCCCGGTTGTTTCACATTCCGCTTCCGGCGCGGCTCAGGAGTCGCGCAGGTCTCGACGTTGCAGTCCCGGTCGGTCGTCAGTATCCCCGTCGTGTCGGCGTGATCGGACATCGCGTTCCCGGCCCGTTGGGCGACCGCGTGGTCGACGGTCTTCCCGTGCTCCACCCGGAACGGGTGTGGTTCCAGCTGGCACCCGCCCTCACTATCGACGAGATGGTCGTCGCGGGTGATCACTTGGTGAGGCGAAAGCGCGCTGCATCGTCCATTCCGCTGCTGACGTCGGCACTTGCCGCCGCAGGTGGATTCACGGGCGTGGGCAAGGCCCGCACGGCGCTACTCGCCGTTAGACCCGGCACTGACTCGCCGAGAGAGAGCGAGGTGCGTTTGAGCATTGTGCGAGCAGGCCTGCCCAAACCCGTCATCGGGTACGCGGTTCGCGACGACGGCGGATTCTTCATCGGCACGCCCGATCTCGCCTATGTCGCAGAAAAGATCGCCATCGAGTACCAGGGCAAACACCACCAAACTGATGATGGAACGTATGAGGACGACATCATCCGGCGGCAACTCTTCGTTGCAGCTGGATGGCACGTCATCCTCGTCACGAAGGCGCACGCCGTGCAGTACACGGTCGGCCGTGTACGCGAGGCGCTTGCCCAGCGGGGCGCCCCGTAGACTCAACGGGATATGGCACACCTTCTTGGCGCTGAAGCGCTGCACCTCGAGTACCCGACCAGAGTCATCTTCGACAAGGTCACCATCGGCCTCGAGGAGGGCGACCGCATTGGCATCGTCGGACGCAACGGCGACGGCAAGTCCACGTTGCTGAAGATGCTGTCCGGGCGCCTCGAGCCCAACGCTGGCCGCGTCACGCGCCGCAACGGTGTGACCCTCGCGGTGCTCGACCAGAGCGACGACCTCGTCGACGACCTCACGGTGCACCAGACGATCATCGGCGACATCGACGAGCACGTCTGGGCGGGCGACCCGCAGGTGCGCGACGTCATCGCCGGGCTCGCGGCCGACATCCCGTGGGAGGCGAAGATCAGCGACCTCTCCGGTGGCCAGCGCCGCCGCGTCGCCCTCGCGGCCCTGCTCATCGGCGAGCACGACATCATCTTTTTGGATGAGCCCACCAACCACCTCGACGTCGAGGGAATCACCTGGCTCGCCGGGCACCTCAAGAAGCGCTGGTCGTCCAACGCGGGAGCCCTCGTGGTCGTCACTCACGACCGGTGGTTCCTCGACGAGATCTGCACCGCCACGTGGGAGGTGCACGACCAGCTCATCGAGCCGTTCGAGGGTGGCTACGCCGCGTACATCCTGCAGCGCGTCGAGCGCGACCAGATGGCGGCGACCATGGAGTCGAAGCGCCAGAACCTCATGAAGAAGGAGCTGGCCTGGCTGCGCCGTGGGGCTCCCGCCCGCACCGCGAAGCCGAAGTTCCGCATCGATGCAGCCAACGAGCTGATCGCGAACGAGCCGCCGGCGCGTGACTCGGTGTCTCTCGCATCCATGGCCATGCAGCGTTTGGGCAAGGACGTCGTCGACCTCGAGGGCGTGACTGTCACCTACCCGCCGAGCGGCACGTCGGCCGTGCCGAAGACCGTGCTCAACGACATCACCTGGCGCATTGCGCCGGGAGAGCGCACCGGAATCCTCGGCGTCAACGGCGCCGGCAAGAGCACCCTGCTTAGCCTCGTGGCCGGCAGCCTGCAGCCGACGAGCGGACGCGTCAAGCGCGGCAAGACCATCAAGGTCGCGACTCTCACGCAGCAGCTCGCCGAGCTCGAAGACGTCTGGAACGACCGCGTCAGCGAGGTCATCGGCCGCCACAAGAGCAGCTACGTAACTGGCGGTAAAGAAATGACGCCCACCCAGATGCTCGAGCGGGTCGGTTTTACGAGTGCCCAGCTCAGCACCCCGGTCAAAGACCTGTCGGGTGGCCAGAAGCGTCGCCTGCAGCTGTTGCTCATTCTGCTGAGCGAGCCGAACGTGCTCATCCTCGACGAGCCCACCAACGACCTCGACACCGACATGCTCGCCGCGATCGAAGACCTCCTCGACACCTACCCCGGCACCCTGCTCGTGGTCAGCCACGACCGGTACCTGCTCGAGCGCGTTACCGACCAGCAGTACGCGGTGATGGATGGCACGTTCCGCCACCTGCCCCGCGGCGTCGACCAGTACCTCGAACTGCGTGCGCAGCAGCAGAAGAAGGGTTCCGCGCCGGCGAAAGCTTCAGCGACTCCCGCCAAGACTCCGCAGCTCGGAGGCGCAGAACTCCGCAACGCGCAGAAGGAGTTCGCCGCCGCCGGTCGCAAGCTCGAGAAACTCGCTGGCGAGATCGCGACGCTCTACGAACAGATCGCGCTGCACGACCAGTCCGACTACGCCGGACTCGGCGAGCTCACCAGGGGCGTGCAGGACCGCGAAGCGCAGCAGTCCGCTCTCGAGCTGCGCTGGCTCGAACTCACCGAGCTTCTCGGCGAATAGGGGTCAGTCGAAGTCCAGGCTGAGCTTGCGCAGCAGTGCGGCGAGCTTCTCCTGGTCTGCGCTCGACAGGCCGTCGAGCAGTTCGGCTTCACCGAGCACGAGCTCGCTGATCGCTGCATCCACTCGCTCACGACCGAGGGCGGTCATGACGACGAGGATGCCGCGGCCGTCGCCCGGGTCGGCGCGTCTCTCGACGAGCTCACGCGCGACAAGTCGGTCGATGCGGTTCGTCATGGTGCCGCTGGATACCAGTGTCTGCTGCAGCAGCGCCTTGGGGCTCAACTGGTACGGAGCGCCGGCGCGACGCAGTGCCGACAGCACGTCGAACTCCCACGACTCGAGCTCTGACGCGGTGAAGGCGGCGCGGCGGGCGCGGTCGAGGTGGCGGGCGAGGCGGGCGACGCGCGACAGCACCTGGAGCGGGGCAAAGTCGAGGTCGGGGCGCTCGCGCTCCCAGGCGCCGACGATGCGGTCGACTTCGTCGTGTGCGGGCATCCGTCCATTATCGCGTCTGGCAGACTGGTAGGCGCGTTGTATGACGCGGTCCGCCTTGGTGTAATGGCAGCACGACAGCCTTTGGAGCTGTTAGGTCTAGGTTCGAATCCTGGAGGCGGAGCTGCAGTCTCGACAATCGGAGGAACCATGACCGACCCCAACCTCGCCATCATCATCCTCGCCGCGGGCCAGGGCACGCGGATGAAGTCGTCGCTGCCGAAGATCCTGCACACGATCGCGGGGGTGCCGCTCGTCGGTCACGTGCTGGCGTCCGCTGCCGCCCTCGAGCCCGCCCATGTCGTCGCCGTCGTGCGGCACGAGCGCGATCGCGTCGTCGGGGTCATGAGCGAACTGCTTCCCGGCCTGCTCATCGTCGACCAGGACGACGTGCCCGGCACGGGTCGCGCCGTCGAGCAGGGGCTTGCGGCGCTGCCCGAGGGCTTCGACGGTGACGTCGTGATCGTGAGTGGCGACGTCCCCCTCCTCGACTCTGTGACGATCGCGGCGCTGCTCGCCGAGCACCGGTCCACTGCATCCACCGCGACGCTTCTCAGCGCCCTGCTCGACGACGCGACGGGCTACGGCCGGGTCGTGCGCGGTGCAGACGGCGGGCTCGATCGCATCGTCGAGCAGAAGGATGCGACGGACGACGAGCTCACCATCACCGAGATCAACTCCGGAACGTATGTGTTCGGCGTCGGCCCCCTCCGGGAGCAGCTCGCCCTCGTCGGCACCGACAACGCCCAGAAGGAGAAGTACCTGACCGACGTGCTCGGGCTCCTCAAGCAGGCCGGGTCCGCTGTCGCGGCCGTGCCGGTGAGTCAGCCGTGGCTCGTCGCGGGCGTCAACGACCGCATCCAGCTGGCCGAGGCCGCGCTTCGCCTCAACGACCTCATCGTGCGCGGACACCAGCGCAACGGCGTGAGCATCGTCGACCCGGCATCCACCTGGATCGACCTGAGTGTGAGCATCGGCGAAGACGCCGAGATTCTGCCCAACACGCAGCTCAAGGGCGCGACGACGATCGAGCGCGACGCGATCATCGGGCCCGACACGACCCTCGTCGACTGCGAGGTCAAGCAGGGCGCGACGGTCAAGCGCACCGACGCGACCCTCGCCGTGATCGGCGCCTGGTCCACTGTCGGCCCATTCGCCTACCTGCGTCCCGGCACCGACCTGGGGGCAGAGGGCAAGATCGGCACCTTCGTCGAGACGAAGAACGCCGTCATCGGCGCGGGCAGCAAGGTGCCGCACTTGAGCTACGTCGGCGACACCACGGTCGGTGTCGGCTCGAACATCGGCGCGGGCACTATCACCGCCAACTACGACGGGGTGAACAAACACAAGACTGTTGTGGGCTCGCACGTGAGAACTGGGTCGCACAACGTCTTCGTCGCCCCGGTTAGAATTGGCGACGGAGCCTACTCAGGTGCCGGAACCGTCATCCGCAAGGATGTCGCACCCGGTGCCCTGGCCATCAACGTGGCTCCACAGCGCAACATGGCTGGCTGGGTCGAAGCCAACCGTGCGGGTTCGGCTGCTGCGAAAGCAGCGGCTGAGGCTTCCGAAGAAACGAACTGAGAGCAGGCACAGTGTCCGAGATCACCGTTACCGGACAGAAGCGGCTCGTGATCGTCACCGGCCGGGCTCACCCCCAGCTCGCGCACGACATCGCTGCGCACCTCGGCTCCGAGGTCGTGCACACCGACGCCCGCACCTTTGCCAACGGTGAGATCTACGCGCGCTACGACGAGAGTGTTCGTGGATGCGACGCCTTCGTCATCCAGTCGCACACCCTGCCCATCAACGAGTGGCTCATGGAGCAGCTCATCATGGTGGATGCCCTCAAGCGCGCTTCGGCCAAGCGCATCACCGTCGTGTCGCCGTTCTACCCCTACGCCCGCCAGGACAAGAAGGGCCGCGGTCGCGAGCCGATCAGTGCGCGCCTCGTCGCAGACCTCTACAAGGCTGCCGGCGCCGACCGCATCATGAGCGTCGACCTGCACGCCGCGCAGATCCAAGGATTCTTCGACGGCCCCGTTGACCACCTCTTCGCGATGCCCGTGCTGCTCAAGCACTTCCAGGCGATCCTCGACCCCTCGACCCTCACCGTCGTGAGCCCCGACATGGGCCGCGTGCGCGTTGCAGACATCTGGAGCGACAAGCTCGGTGCTCCGCTCGCGATCATCCACAAGCGTCGTGACCCGCTGGTTCCCAACCAGGTCTCGGTTCACGAGATCGTCGGCCAGGTCTCCGGTCGCACCTGCCTCATCGTCGACGACCTCATCGACACGGGTCGCACGATCGTCAAGGCGGCCGAGGCCCTCAAGGCCAACGGTGCGACGCGCGTCGTCGTCGCCGCGACCCACGCTGTCTTCTCCGACCCGGCGACCGAGCTGCTGCAGAGCGACTTCATCGACTCGGTCGTGGTCACCGACACCCTGCCGATTCCCGACGAGAAGCGCTGGGACCGCCTCACGGTGCTCCCCATCGCACCGCTCATCGCGACGGCCATCGACGCAGTCTTCAACGACGGCTCGGTTACGTCGATGTTTGACGGCGCTGCCTAAAGCGGCGCTGCCTAAAGCCGCGCTGCGTAAAGCGGCACTGCCTAGCTTCTACGAGTCTTCCGGCTCCACCACGGGTGGGGCCTCGACCGGTTCTGCGACGCCCACGGGAATGAGCCCGAACGCGTGCACGAGCACCTCGTCGCCGCCGAACGCGATCGAGTAGCAGTTCCAGCCGGGGCCGATCGGGCTGAACAGCTCGAAACTCACGCGGTTGCCGACCGAGCCGGGCGCTTCGAGGGCGACGAGGATGTCGCATCCACGCTGCGCGGTTGACGCGGCGACCCGCAGCGGAACCAGCAGGCTCGGCAGCACCAGCCCGAGGATGGCCAGCACGACGACAACCCGCATCACCATGAGCATGGGTCGGGGCCGACGGCGCTCGGGAACGGGTTCGTAGCCACTGAGCTCGGGCTCGTCGAATTCAGACATATCGGCTCTAGTGTGACATGCCAGTATTGGCGCATGCCGGAGAAGACCAACGCCCACCGCCTCGCCCGCATGACGGGTCGGGATCCTGCCCAGAGCCACCGCTCCGCGACCCCGCTCGAGCTGCTCTTCGACCTGACCTTCGTCATCGCGATCGGGCAGGCATCGGGGGAGTTCGCGCACCTCATCGCCGAGGCCCACATCGCCGCGGCGCTCGGCGGCCTGGGCTTCGCGATCTTCTGCATCGTGTGGGCCTGGATCAACTTCTCCTGGTTCGCGTCCGCGTATGACACCGACGACTGGTTCTACCGCGTCACCACGATGGTGCAGATGATCGGTGTGATCATCGTTGCGCTGGGTCTTCCGGCGCTGTTCCACTCGATCGACGAGGGCGCCCATATCGACAATCGGGTCATCGTCATCGGTTATGTCGTCATGCGTGTGTCCCTCGTGGTGCAGTGGCTGCGTGCCGCCCGGCAGGACCCGGCCCGGCGTGCAACGGCGCTCGGCTACGTGAAGTGGGTGTCGGTAGCCCAGGTCGGGTGGCTGTTCGTCGCCATAGTCTCACTCGACCTTCTGCCGACCCTCGCGCTGTCGCTCCTGCTGTTCGGTGTCGAACTGATCGGCCCCATGGTCTCGGAGCGCAAGACCGAGGGCACCCCGTGGCACCCGCACCACATTGCCGAGCGCTTCGGCTTGCTCGCGATCATCACCCTCGGCGAGGGCATCTTCGGCACGGTCGCGACTGTCTCTGCCTACGTTGAAGAACACGCCTGGACCATGGATGCCGTGCTCATCCTCGTGGCAGGCGTGGGCCTGACCTTCGGGCTGTGGTGGAACTACTTCCTCATCCCCTCCGGCCCGGTGCTCGCGAGATTCCGCTCGAAATCGTGGGTCTGGGGTTACGGCCACATGGTCATCTTCGGATCCATCGCCGCGACGGGCGCCGGACTCCATGTCGCCGCGTACGTCATCGAGGGCCACTCGGAGCTCGGCACCGTGGGCGCCGTACTCGCGGTCGCGATTCCCGTGTTCCTCTTCGGTGCGGCGCTCTTCGCGCTCTACGCCTTTCTCGTTGGCGAACTGGACCCGTTCCACGTCGGCCTCATGGTGGGGGTGACGGCAGTGCTCGCGATCGCCGTCGTGCTGGCTGCGGCCGGTGCATCCATTGGCCTCTGCCTGATCGTCGTGACCCTCGCGCCGGCGGTTGTCGTAGTCGGCTACGAGACTATCGGCCACCGGCACGAGGCGCGCTTCATGCAGCGACTGGAGAGCTAGGCGCCGACGGTGCTCTCGAGGTGCCACACCTTGGCAACGATCTGCCAACCCGCGGGGCCTTCAACAAATGACAACTGGTCGACAAACACGCTGTCGAGCACCCGCAGCCGCACGTGCACGACCGCGGCCTTCTCCCAGAGCCAGTCGATGCTGACGACCTCTTCGTCCCTGTTCTGGCCAATGGATGCCGGCGACGCGCGGTTCGCGACGACCTCGCGCCAGGCGGGGTACGGGTCGACGGTGAGGGTGGGTTCGTCGACGTCGAAGAGAGTGCTCGACGGGTGGAAGACGCTGTCGAGCAACTCCACATCGCACGCGTAGAGCGCGCGAAAGTAGACGTCGACGGCTTCGCGGAGGGCTGTTTCGTTGGTCATGAATGCATCGTGACAGGCCGCGGAGACAAAGAAAGCCCCAACCCCGCGCAATGGCAGGATCGGGGCGTTTCTTGACTGACTAGTGAGCGTCGACCGCCTGGATCTCGGTGCGGTCACCCGACCACAGGGTGTGGAAGGTGCCTTCCTTGTCGACGCGCTTGTAGGTGTGAGCGCCGAAGAAGTCGCGCTGTCCCTGCACGAGGGCAGCGGACAGGCGGTCGGCGCGCAGGCCGTCGTAGTACGACAGCGACGAGGAGAACGCGGGTGCGGGGATGCCGGCCTTGGCGGCGTCGGCGACGACGTTGCGCCACGCGGTCTGCGCCTGGTCCATGACGTCGACGAAGAACGGTGCCGTCACGAGGGCGACGAGGCCCGGGTTCTCGGCGTACGCCTCGGTGATGCGGTTGAGGAACCGTGCGCGGATGATGCAGCCGCCGCGCCAGATCTTGGCGATGTCGCCCTTCTTGATGTCCCAGTTGTACTCGGCGGCTCCCGCGACGATCGCGTCGAAGCCCTGCGAGTAGGCGATGACCTTCGAGGCGTAGAGCGCGAGGCGCACGCCCTCGATGAAGGCGTCGGGGTCGGCGGGCTTGAAGCTCTCCGACGAGGGGCCGGGAAGCTCGGCCGCCGCTGCGCGCTGGGCGGGCTTGGAGGAGAGCGAGCGGGCGAAGACGGCTTCGGCGATGCCCGAGACCGGGATACCGAGGTCGAGGGAGGTCTGCACGGTCCAGACTCCGGTGCCCTTGGAGCCGGCCTGGTCGACGATGACGTCGACGAGCGGCTTGCCGGTCTCGGCATCGACCTGGCGGAGCACCTCGGCGGTGATCTCGATGAGGTAGCTCTCGAGCTCGCCCTTGTTCCACTCGGCGAAGATGTCGGCGATCTCGGCGGGGGTCTTGCCGGTACCGCGGCGAATGAGGTCGTAGGCCTCGCCGATGAGCTGCATGTCGGCGTACTCGATGCCGTTGTGGATCATCTTGACGAAGTGTCCTGCACCGTCGGTGCCGACGTGCGTAACGCAGGGCTCGCCGTCGACGACTGCTGCGATCGACTTCAGAATGGGGCCGAGGGTCTCCCAGGCTTCAGCCGAGCCGCCGGGCATGATCGACGGGCCGAGCAGTGCGCCCTCCTCGCCACCGGAGATTCCGGCGCCGACGAAGTTGATGCCGGTCTCGCGCACGGCCTTCTCGCGGCGGATCGTGTCGGTGAAGAGTGCGTTGCCGCCGTCGACGATGATGTCGCCCGGCTCGAAGACCTCGGTGAGTGCGTCGATAACGGCGTCAGTGCCCTTACCGGCCTGCACCATGATGATCGCGGTGCGCGGCTTCGACAGCGAAGCGGCGAACTCCTCGTAGGAGGCAGCGGGGATGAACTCGGCCTCGGGGTGCGCGTCGAGCACCGTCTGGGTCTTGTCGTAGGAGCGGTTGAAGATCGCAACCGTGTTGCCTTCACGCGAAGCGAGGTTGCGCGCGAGGTTCGACCCCATCACCGCCATGCCGACTACGCCGATGTTTGCGGTGGGAACGGACTGGTCAGACATTGACGTGCTCCTTGGTGGTTCATTCGGGGGAGATGAGGTGCGCAATAAAGCCTACCGGTGCACGCGTGAGCGCCACGAGATGAGTGCAGCGCCCGCGACGAGTGAGATTCCGCTTCCGGCAAGCACGCCGAGAACTCCCTCGTCGGTCAGCGCGGGGAGTCCGTCGAACGCGAGTTGGTTGACGAGCAGAGCGACGGTGAACCCTAGACCGCCGGTCACCGCCAGAGCGAAGAGGTCCCAGCCGAGGATCGGGTCGGTCAGGTGGGCTCGCGCGACCCGGGCACCGATGATGCCGCCCACCGAGATGCCGATCGCCTTGCCGAGGGGGAGAGCGATGGCGAGAGCCAGAAAGACCGGGCCGACCGCTCCCGTCGACGGAATCGCGACGAGTGCAGCCGTGAAAGCGAAGAGCGGAAGAACCAGCCCGTTGGAGAACGGCGCGAGTGCGTGCGCCGCGGGCTCGCCGACGGAGCGAGCCAGCACGAGCCCGAGGGCGACGCCGGCGATGGTCGGGTGCACTCCGGACTGGGTCACGAAGTACCAGGTAACCATGGCAAGGGTGCTGGTGACCGCGATCAAGGCGAACCGTTGATGAATGCGACGGCTCGCGAGGGCGAACGCGCCCAGGCTCGCGAGCGCGGCAAGAAGAAACAGCGGCTGGATGTCCCGTGCGAACACCGTCGCGATGATGGTGATGCCGATCAGGTCGTCGATGACGGCGAGGGCCAGCAGGAACACGCGCATGCGGGTCGGGAGGTGTCGCCCGAACACGGCGATCACCCCGACGGCGAAAGCGATGTCGGTGGCAGTGGGGATGGGCCATCCACGCGCCGCATCGCCGCCGCCGCTCAGGAGGAGGTAGATGACCGCGGGAGCGATGACTCCACCCACTGCAGCGATGACGGGAACCAGTGCCTTGCGCACGGAGCTCAGTTCGCCGTGCGTGAGTTCGGCCTTGAGCTCGGTCGCGACGATGAAGAAGAAGATCGCCAGGAGGAAATCGGAGATCCAGTGCCCGACGCTCAGGTCGAGCGCGAGCCCGGGAAGTGCCAGGTGGGTGCCCTTAAGCGTGAGGAGTGTCGCGCCCAGCGGGGAGTTGGCCAGCACGAGCCCGAGTACCGCGCAACCGAGCAGGATCGCTGAGGCGTAGCGCTCGGAGCGGAGGACTGCCGTCATTGGTTTTCGTCTCCCGGGATAGCCAGTTCGCTCATCCACTGGTAGGGTGGCTCATTAAGTCTGCTTTATAGAACCGTACCGTTCTTTCATGTCAGACGTAAAGACGCGTCTACAGAAGGAGCTTCGGTGACCACCAGCTACCCGCCCTTGATTGTGATGGGTGTCTCCGGTTCGGGAAAGTCGACAATCGGAGCGCTCCTCGGCCAGACTCTCGGCCTCGAATTCATCGACGGTGACGACCTGCACCCTCGTGCCAACAAGGAGAAGATGGCCGCCGGCCATCCGCTCAACGACGAAGACCGCGCTCCCTGGCTGGAGATCATCGCCGAGCGCATCGGCGCCGAACTCGCCGAAGGCCGTTCGATCGTTGTCGCCTGCTCGTCGCTCAAGCGTCGCTATCGCACGCAGCTCGTCGCCTACGCGCCCTCGACCGTCTTCGTGCACCTCACCGGCGAGCGCGACGTCATCTCGGAGCGCCAAGCGCACCGCAATCACGAGTACATGCCCAACAGCCTTCTCGACTCGCAGTTCGCGACGCTCGAGCCCCTGGAAGAGGGAGAGCGCGGTATCGCGGTCGACCTCGGCCAGTCTCCGGACGCGATGGTCCGGTTCGTTATAGAACGCCTCGACGCGGACTTCGCCGTCGACTCGACCCACTAGTTAGGACAATGATGACCGACCTGCAACTCGCTTGGGAGCTGCCCACCTGGGGCCTCCTCCTTATCGCGGCAGGAGCGATCGCGCTCCTGCTCGTGATGATCATCATGGCGAGGATCCACGCGTTCCTCGCCCTGATCATCGTGAGCTTCGTCACGGCGATCGCGACCGGTATTCCGGCGAACCAGATCATTCCGACCCTCACGAGTGGTTTCGGAGGCACTCTCGCGAGCGTCGCCCTCCTCGTGGGACTCGGCGCGATGCTCGGGCGCATGCTCGAGACGAGCGGCGGAGCGCAGGTTCTGACCGACGCCCTCATCCGTCGGTTCGGTGAGAAGAAGGCGCCGCTCGCGCTCTCGATCGCCTCGCTCATGATGGGCTTCCCGATCTTCTTCGACGCCGGCCTCGTGGTCATGCTGCCGATCATCTTCGCCGTCGCGCGCCGCCTCGGTGGTTCGCTCCTGATCTACGCGTTCCCCGCTGCATCCGCGTTCTCGGTCATGCACATCTTCGTGCCGCCGCACCCCGGCCCCGTCGCGGCTACCGGAC
>Ga0247817_10000152_pt1 | contig 48016 bp, 48 predicted proteins | sample UWRJL212509R1_FD_178010 | JGI IMG/M metagenome (GOLD analysis project Ga0247817, IMG submission 178010) | Plant litter microbial communities from Arlington Agricultural Research Station in Wisconsin, United States - UWRJ-L212-509R-1 | ecosystem: Environmental > Terrestrial > Plant litter >... | reverse complement strand
ATGGTAACGGTCTTGAAAACCGTCGTGGGGCAACTCACCGAGAGTTCGAATCTCTCCCTCTCCGCCAGAATTTATAAATAACCTGCTTAACGGCAGGTTATTTTGTTAATAAGACACTTAAAGGTTAGACGGGGCTAATTGGCCACCGGCATCAACGGCACCAAGGACGAAATTAACCGCTGCGTAGGCTAAAAATGCGACGATAAGCCCAATGATGGCATACATAACAGTGTTTTTTGCAGCAGTAACATTTGAGCTATTACCTGCTGAGGTTACATAACGTAGACCGCCAAAAATAATCATAATCACTGATAAGGCACCGGCGATAAATAACATTGTATTAATAATTGTAGTTATAATACCAGTACCGCCAAATAGCGTAGCCGGTACATTACTGCCGCGGGCTGCGTTAACCCCTTCCATGATGCTATAAGCGTAAGTTGGGGTACTTATATTAAATGAAATAAGCACAGCCAGGCTGAGCACACCTAATATAAATAGAAGTATAAACTTTCGCATATTTTTCCCTGTTATGAAACTATATTCCAATTATAGCAAATTTACCCCCTAAATGCTAGTCTGCGCCCCTGTTTTATGGTACAATCAATCACGTTGTAACTAGTGCTAAACTACGCTCAACTAATCGATGGAGGAGTACCCAAGTGGCTGAAGGGGACGGTTTGCTAAATCGTTAGTCTGGGGAAACCTGGAGCGAGAGTTCGAATCTCTCCTCCTCCGCCAAAAGAATTCGCTCGGTTTTACCGGGCGTTTTCTTTTGCCGCTCATGCTATACTAAATTTGTAATGGCAACAGATGAAAAAAACAACTACTGGGAACCGAATCCAGACGATCAACTGACTACCGAACAGCAGTTATCTGTTGAGGATGAACAACAAATTCAACCTGACTCCGAATCTTACCAAGCACCGGTAATTGAAGACACACCGGATAACCCACCAATTACTTGGTCAGCCCAAGAATACGTACACCTTGATAAAGGCATTGGATGGTATATTTTATTCGCTATTATTGTCCTAGCTCTTGTTGCAATTGACATCTTTTTCTTAAAGTCATGGACTTTTTCTGCACTCGTTGTAGTTATGGCGGTTGCGATTGTTATTTATATTCGCCGACCACCCCGTACACTCACCTACGCACTGAGTCCTGCCCAAGGTTTATATGTCAGCGAACGTTTATACCATTTTGACGACTTTAGGGCTTTCGGTCTTATTAAAGACGGTGATAACCACTCAATTATGCTTATTCCTCGAAAACGTTTCGCTCCGGGTGTATCTGTATTTTTCCCAGAAGAAGCCGGCGAACGAATTGTCGATATATTAGGCCAACGCCTTCCAATGGATGAGTTAAAACTTGATGTCGTCGATATACTTATTCGTAAACTTCGCCTCTAGTAGATACAACTTTTCATCTGCTAATATAAGGGTATGACAAATCTCACCCTTACACCTAAAAATGAACAAGTTCCCCTACCCCCGGCGCCCGCTTTACCTTTTACTTTAAAGGCAGATGCTAAGCAATATATTAAATCATTAGGTGTGACACGTATTACCCTAGCCCTACTTATAACCATTATTTTCTGGGTGCGCCTTGGCCCCCTGGGATGGTTAATTAGTGTCGTAAGTATCGCCGCACTCATAACATTAATTATATTTTTACTTACCCGACGTGAAATTACTGTAAATAACGAAGGTGTGCATTATAAAACAAGTTTCGGGCTTATTAAATCAGCAAGGTTTGACGAAATTCAATCTGTAGAAGTACTCGATAATTATATTGACCCTGGCTTTGGTGTAATGCCCCGAATTTTTATTGCGAAGAAATCAGGTGGTTCCCTATTCTCACTTATTGGAATATTTTGGCCGTACGAAGGTATGACTCAACTCTTATCTTCACTTAAGGATAATAAAGTTACATTGAATTTTTACATCGATCAAATACAGAGTGCTGCTGTAGCTAAAGAATTTCCAAATTTAGTTCCATATTATGAACGACACCCGTATTGGGTAGCAGCCATTGCTGTTGTCGTGATTTTCGCAGCCATTGCTGCTGGCGTTATACTGTTCGTAATGTAGCTATTTCCCCTAAAACATGATACAATTTCATCTGTTCGCATGAATTTATTCAAGTGAAGGCACCTTCTAGTTACAAAGATAGAGCCCGTTGTTCTTAAGACAACGAGTTCTATCGTTTGCACCCGTAGCTCAGATGGATAGAGCGTCGGCTTGCGGAGCCGAAGGCCACAGGTTCGAATCCTGTCGGGTGTACCAAAATTATATAAAAAGACTTCTTATGCAGAAGTCTTTTTGTTTTTGCTATACTATTTCACATTGGAGAGGTGCAGGAGTGGTTGAACTGGCCGCTCTCGAAAAGCGGTGAGCCGCAAGGTTCCGAGGGTTCGAATCCCTCCCTCTCCGCCAAAATTATTTTGTTACGAAATGTTGTACAAAGTGCTATTCTGTATATAAGAACATAAGCACGAAGTGTATTTATAGGAGCACGTATATGGGATTTGGTAGTGGTGGTGGAGCGAGTAGCGTTGGTGGTTCAAACGACGTTGCGTTAAATAATCCAGCAAATACGGAGGTTCTTTCGTATGACTCTGCATCTTCAAAGTGGATAAATGCCGCTACTATTACCCAAGCAGCCTTAGATGCTAAACAAGCTACTTCTGCAAAAGGCCAAGCAAGCGGCTATGCTTCCCTTGATGGGTCAACTTTAGTCCCTCGTGAACAACTAGGTACGGGAACTCCCGACGGCACAAAAGTATTACTCGGTAACGGAACTTGGGCAGTTCCAGCTAGTGCCCCTGTGCAATCGGTTGCTGGTAAAACCGGAACAGTTACCCTTGTTAAAGGTGATGTAAGCCTTGGGAATGTCGACAATACTGCCGATAGCGCTAAGCCAGTATCAACAGCAACACAAACCGCCCTCGACCTTAAAGCTCCTCTCGCCTCACCTGCTTTTACTGGTACACCTACTGGTATTACAAAAGCTCACGTTGGTCTTGGTAACGTCGACAATACTTCAGATTTAAGCAAACCAATCTCGACAACTACGCAAACTGCTTTAAACGGAAAAGCTGCAACATCTCACGTCCACGCCGCCGCTGACATAACAACTGGTGTATTTGGTACTGCCTTACTACCAGCTGCTACTGATACTACAATCGGAGCTGTTGAACTTGCTACCAGTGCCGAAGTTGTTACTGGTACTGATACTACCCGTGCCGCGACTCCAGCAGGTGTAAAAGCTGCTGTCACCGCAGCCCTTCACCCAGTACTATTCATTAATACACTCGGTGATCTACCTGCGGGTACCCCAGTTGATACACTCGTGGTGATAAGGGCGGCTTAATGGCCGTTCCACTTGTACGAGGCTCGGTTAGCTTTCGAAGCACTGCCACATCAGTGCCGGTTGATATTAGTGCCGTCTCCGTAGGTGGTTGGATGGTTTTGTCTGCAATGGCTTCAATAAGTAGTGTGGTAATCACCCCTCCAACCGGTTGGTCGGTGTTACACACAGCGGAGACAACCGGCTCACGCCGAAACTTCTTATTTGCAAAAGTAAAACAAGTTTCTGATGGCTCATCGGTTACTTTTTCTCAAAACGCTATTGATACTACTGCCTTTGGTTTCATTTGGGGGACAGGTAGTGGTGACATTACAACTTGGACTATCGGTGCAAGCTGGCCACGAAGCTCTAGCTTACAAGCCAGCGGTTCGCGGACTGAAAATATTGCAAAAAGCATTACAACACCTTTAAATGACCAATTAACTTTGGCTATATCACATGAAGCAACCAACTTAAAACCTGTTTCTATGGAAGTAACGGGTGTTAGTCCAACAGGTTGGACGCAACGGTTGTGGCTTGAGCAAGTGGCGCCAAGCGACAACGTTGAAACCATTTGGATTGGTTCAAAAGATATGGTTACAGCTGGTGCAACCGGTGACCTCACGCTTACCTATGCTAGTCCACAAGACTTAAACGGGTGGGCAATTCAATTGGCTATTTCTTCTCCGTCTACCACTCCTCCACCAGCAGCTCCAGAAGTTATTGGAACACCAGTAAACTTCGCAAGCAGCAGCGTGTCTAATTCGTTTACCATTGGTCGACCTACTGGCGTGGTAAATACGGGAGATTACATTATTGTGGCTATTCGAGGGCAAACTAATGTATCAACTACTGCCCCTGCAAGTACCGGGTTCACGCGTTTAGGTGCTGCATTCGTTCCATCGAGTTCCGATTCCCGACTGCACGGTTTTTATGGAAAACCTGTTACGGATGCAGCGAATGAGCCGACAACCTATACATTTACAGTAGTTGCCAGCGGTCAACGCTTTGTTGCAACCTGTTTTGTAGTAAGCGGTGTAGATCTTAATAACCCGGTTGCTGGATTTAATAATTCGTACACAGGATTGTCCATCACAGGTGGACGACGCGTTAATAGTTATACTTTAAATGCAGTTCCAGTGCTTAGTCTATTCCTAGGTGGTTCTGAGTTTGCATCCCCAGACAATCACATTCCAACTGCCTACCCAGCTGGATTTACCGAAGTTACAAATGTAACCACGAGTACAAATACGGGAATATCACGTACATATATGTGGGTAGGGGCAAAAAAGGTTGAACAGCCACCTGCGGAAGTAGCTGATATTACTTGGGCAGTTGCATCCGGCAGTGGCGCTGAAGGGATTTCACTACGAGGAACAAACAGTAGCCTCCCTGAACCATCTGGCGATGGGTTTACTGCATATAACGGTTCTGGCCAACCAGTTACGGTATATTATAAAACCGCCTCGGGTGCTCGCACGCCAAGTGGATTCTTCCCGATGCGAAAAGGTTTTGATACGGTTACACAAATGCTTTCTAAAAATGGCTTCACTTGGGCTCACCGCGGTGGTTCAGGTAACTTCCCTGAAATGTCACTCTATGGCTATACGCAATCTGTTGCGCGAGGTTATGGTGTGCTTGAAGTTTCCCTTGCTCGTACTAGTGACGGTGTATGGTTTGGCTTACACGACCAAACTACCGATCGCACCTCCGGTGGCACATTTGGGAATGCCTCTTCACAAACCTGGGCTCAAATTCAAGCGCAGCAAAACACTCTTGGTCCTCAAGGCGCCCCACAGCCGTATATGCGCTGGGAGCAGTTAATTGCCACGTATGGAAGCACTCATATTATTGTGGCAGACCCTAAGTATGCGCTCGCCTCTTTCCGTGTAGAATTCTTAAATATGGTGAATCGCGACCTTGGTCCGACCCGGGCAATCATCAAATTTAGTGGTTCAGGTTCTGGCGCGGTCTTCTTAAGCAACGCCGCAAAAGCTATGGGCTTCCAAACCTGGGGCTTTTTCTACGCTGCTGACGCCTCTGCGGCTCAAGGTGGAAATGGAAACCTTCAAACTTGGGGTAACGAATGGACACTTATCGGTATGGAATATACCGCATCACAAGCAATTTTCGACGAAGCGAAGGCTTTTGGAAAGCCAGTTATTGCTCATATTGTTCCCGATCAGGCCGGCTACAATGCAGCAATAGCCAAAGGTGCGGTAGGTGCCCAAGTGAGTCACGTTATGAACGTTGCACCAGTTTCTTGGTGGACTCCATAGTAAATTCGGTTGTACTATAGAGATATGCAAGATTCTTTATTTACGAAAATCATCAAAGGTGAAATTCCTTCTCATAAAATTTATGAAGACGAAAAGACACTGGCTTTCTTAAGTATTTACCCTTCTGTCGAGGGTCATACTCTGGTTATTCCTAAGGCTCAAGTAGAAACTTTATGGGATTTAAATTCTGAAGACTATGTGGCTGTCATGCAAACTACTCAAAAAGTAGCTCTTCGTTTACGACATGTTCTTGGCGTTGAACGAGTTGGCGAAAAAGTAATTGGCCTCGACGTTCCGCATGCACACGTTCACTTGGTTCCTTTTAATTCCCCTGAAGAATACTACGCGAAAGAAACCACCGACGAACCAGACCACGCTGCATTAGCAGCTATTGCTGAGCGATTAAAGTTCTAACCCACTAGTTACGGACACGTTGGGCTGAATTGTATAACCCTATGGTCGCAAGTGTATGGGTAAGTTCGGGCATAAACCGGCCAATTGCTTGTTGGTCGTAATGCGGTTCCATTAATACTCCGTTACCACTATTTGATTGGTAGAGTGCATGTGTTTGCGCGTTAATCACCATGCTTGTACGAGCTGCTGTTTCGCGTTCGTGTAAACCAAGGCGTAAAGCTGGTTGGTTATGGCCGTGCTGATGTTCCAGGGCAATGGTAAGGCTTAATGTTCGTCTTGATAGCGTAAGGCATAAACGCTCAAAATTATTAGGTTCCTCGCCTACCTCCCAAAAAACTTGCGCATCACCATTTCTTTCACTTGCTCGCTTTGGCTGTTGATTTGGTGTAAAGAACAGTGGAATAACAATTGGTAAGATAGGCGATCCCTCTGCCTGTGAACGGAGCTTTTCAAGGGCCTGTTGTGTTTGCACTGTTTGTTCCATGTTGCAGAAATAGTAGCATAAACAATACTCGCTCGCTAGAATGATATTATTAACCTATGCCATTACATATCATCACTGTTGGAAAGAAACATGAAACTTGGGTAGCTGAAGGAATTGAACGCTATCAGAAACGCCTTAAAGCACCATTTAATATAGAATGGGTCCTTTTACCACACTCATCACTTGAAGGCCTCAGCGCCCGCCAGGAAGAGTCAGGGCGCATACTTTCACGGCTTGATGCTTATGATTACATTATCTTGTTAGATGAACGGGGAAAGCTAGTTGACTCGGCTACCCTATCGAAGCTTTTAGAAGTGCGCTTAAACAGTTCGCAAAAAATAGCTTTAGTTATTGGTGGTGCCTATGGCGTAACAGATGAAATTCGCCAGAAAGCTGGCTTTACTTGGTCATTTTCACCGCTTGTATTTCCCCATCAATTAGTTCGATTAATGCTGGTTGAACAGATATATCGTGCTCAAGAAATCGCTCGCGGCGGTTCTTACCACCACGACTGATAGTTGACAATATATCAAGCTTATGCTACAGTGTTACTAATCACAAACGATTAAAAACACAAATATGCAAAAAACATTCAACCTCGCTCCCATCGTATTTACTATAGCTGTCGCCACTGGTGTGCTGCTTCATGATGTACACCTTGATAAAGTAGCTACTGTTGCCTTTGCGGTACCAGCAGCACTTGCAACCTACGGTGCTGCCCATATGGTATCCGGTAATGAACATATCCACGTTGAACGTGTGTCATTTTCAAACCAATCACGAGTGTTCCACTCAACACTTCCAAAAGTGACCCCACGTGATAACGAAAATCGTTATATTCAACCTAAGAAAACAATTGTTGGTGGTGACAGTACGTCACTTTGGCCATCAGTTTAAAGACTAGTTAAGAACTTCAAGTTCATGCTGCAGGCGTTCAATGAGCGCCTGCTTTTCTGTTTGCTGTTTCTTGCTTTCCTCAACCAGAGCGGCAGGTGCTTTTGCAAGGTAACCTTCGTTTGATAGACGGCCGGTAAGTACCTGGAGTTCTTTGTGAGTCGCGGCGAGGCGAGCTTCGAGGTTTGTTTGGTGCTCGGCTAAAGTCTCAGCGGAAACATCCAACCAGGCATCGCGGCCAGTAAGGGCCAGGCGGATACCACGTGTTTCGGTTGTCTTCTCTATTCCCTTTAAGCGTGCAAGGCGAACAATAAGCTCGGCGTTGTCTTCTATAAGGCTATCTTGTTGGTATAGTAAGCCGTATTTGGCATTTCCAGGTAAAGATGTAGAGACGAAACGAGCTTCGGTAACAAGTTGTTGTACTTGGCCAAATTCAGCGGCTGAAATTTCGTTGAATGGAAGAATCTCAGGCCAAGCTTCGTTAATGAGTAATTCGTTATGCCATGAAAGTGTTTGCCAGATAGTTTCGGTGACGAATGGTGCAAATGGGTGTGCAAGTTTTAAGGCAGTATCAAGTACCCATACAAGCAAGTCGAGGTTATCTTGGTTTTTTGAAGCTTCGACATACCAGTCGGCAACACTATCCCAGATGGCGTGGTACATGCTATCGCCTGCTTCGGCAAAGCGATAAGTCTCGAGGGCACGGCTAATATTTGTTTTAGCAGTGGTCAGTTCACTAATAATCCAGTGGTCAGCTAAAGTTTGGGCTTGAGGAGCCTGTGGTTGGTAATTGTCGCCAACTTTGTTTTCAACGAAACGGGCAATGTTCCAAAGTTTATTACAGAAGTTACGCCCAGCAATAATACGGTCAACGCTAAAGGCTTGGTTTTGACCAGGACTACGGCTGGCGATAAGGCCAAGACGTAGGGCGTCAGAACCGTATTCGGCAATCATTTCCATTGGGTTAACAACATTACCCTTACTTTTGCTCATTTTTTGGCTGTGCTCATCCAGCACCATGCCGTGGAGGTAAACGTCTTTAAATGGTACTTCACCAGTGGTGTAGATACCCAGCATAATCATGCGTGCAATCCAACGGTCCAAGAGGTCGGTACCAGTTTCAAGCAAGGTAGTCGGGTAGAACCTTGCTAGATCACCCTTTTCGAGGAATTCGGTTGTAATGAAAGGCCATTGACCACTACTAAACCAAGTATCGAAGGTATCTTCTTCGCGTTTATAGGTTTTGCCATCGACGACTATTGTTTTTTCGTCAACATTATCATTGAAGATCCAATCTGAATCGTCAGCGATGTTTTGGAAGGCTGGGATTGGGATACCCCAAGGGATTTGACGTGAAAGGTTCCAGTCACGAATATTCTTTAGGTATTGGACAAGAATATTTTTACGGCCAGCTGGGAAGAATGTAATGTCTCCCCTTTCAATAACTTCAAGCGCTTTTTGGGCGAGCGGTTCCATACTTAAGAACCACTGTTCTTTGATAAGTGGTTGAATTGGCAGGCCGCTCTTGTAGTCGTACCCGACGCTGTGCTCGATAGTTTCTTCCTTGCGAATAAGTTCCTCTGCTTTTAGGGCTGATACAATTCGCTTGCGGGCTTCTTCAACTTCTAAACCGTTGAATTGTTCGGGAACGTTCATCATTGTTCCATCAAAGTCGATAACTTGTGGGCGTGGTAGGTTGTGGCGCTTGCCTACTTCAAAGTCGTTAGGGTCGTGGGCTGGAGTAATTTTAACGGCACCGCTTCCAAATTTAGGGTCAACATATTCGTCCGCAATAACGGTTATTTCACGGCCGGTTAATGGCAACATAACCCGTGTGCCAATAAAGTCTTTGTAGCGCTCGTCGTCGGGGTGAACAGCAACAGCAACGTCACCGAATAACGTTTCGGGCCGAGTCGTAGCAATAACGATTTCACCAATCTTATCGAGTAATGGGTACGCAATGTGCCAGAGTGTCCCCTTCTCTGTCTTGTGGTCAACTTCAATGTCGGCATAGCTAGTTTGGTACTTTGTGCTGTAGTTAACAATTCGTTCACCCCTGTAAACTAAGCCTTCGTCCCACATTTTTTTGAACGTACCATAGACGGTTTTAATAACTTTTTCATCCAAAGTAAAGACGCCATGGTCCCAAGAAGCACTAATACCAAGTGCTCGAATTTGCAGCTCCATGTTGCCTCGTTGTTGTTCTACGTAATCCCATACTTGTGAGTACAATTGTTCACGTGAAAAGTCGAAACGGCTCTTACCTTCTTTTTGAAGTTGTTTCTCGTATACAACCCAAGTTTCAAAACCAGCGTGGTCTGCACCTGGGATGTAGATAGTGTCGCATCCGTTCATTCGCTTATAGCGAACTAAAATGTCTTTTAAGCCCATATCAAGGGCGTGACCAATGTGAAGGTTACCATTAGCATTTGGTGGCGGCATAATAGTACTAAACGGCTCACCCTTGCCAGTTGGGTTAAAGGCGCCACTTTTTTCCCATAACGCATAAACGTTTGGCTCGTACTCATTTGGTTCGTATGTTTTTGCTAATTTCACATGAAATCCCGTCAATTATTTAAGAAGTTTCCCTCTTTTCTACTGTAATAAATTATACCATAGAAGAAGGCTGTATAATGGGGGTATGATTGAACTTCAACGGTGTAGCGATAAAGAGCAATGGGATGACTATATTTTAGAAAATGGTGGTCACCCACTACAACTATGGGGCTGGGGCCAAGTTAAGACTGGCCATGGCTGGAAAGCTGAACGCGTCTTTGCGTATGACGAAGATGAAATAGTTGGTGCAGCTCAAATCCTCATCCGCCGCCTCCCTACCCCTTTTAAAAGTTTTGCGTATATTCCTCGCGGTCCCCTAGTTGAAGATAAATATTCGGGTGAATTCCTTAATGCATTAGCAAGCCTGGTAAAACGTACCCACCACTCGGTGGCTTTGAGCGTTGAACCTGATGAAATTGATTTTGATGTTCCTGAAGGCTGGGTACGATCCGTTAATAAAGTATTGCCAGCGGAAACTATCCTTCTCGACTTAAATAAAAGTGAAAGCGATTTATTGGCTGACATGGCGAAGAAAACCCGTCAATATATCCGTAAATCTGCGGCCGACGTGGTAATTAAACAGGTGAAGAACCGTGAAGGAATCGATATCTGTCTTGATTTGTACGCCCAGACTTCAAAACGGGCTGGTTTTAACACCCACGACAGGCAATATTACCTCGATGTCTTCTTGCAAATGCAAGACCACTCCCCTATCTACCTCGCATATGACGGTGAAGAACCGGTGGCTTTTCTGTGGTTAGCAATGAGCGAAAAGACTGTTTACGAATTATATGGCGGCATGAATGAACGCGGGCAGGAACTTCGGGCAAACTACGCCTTGAAATGGCACGTTATGAAAAAGGTTAAAGACTGGGGCCTCGAACGCTACGACTTTGGTGGCCTTGTAGCTGGCGGCGTTACTACCTTTAAACAGGGGTGGTCGGCTGATACTACCCTTTTCGCCGGGACTTTCGATAAACCGCTGTCCCCTCTTTACTCTGTCTGGACTAAGGGTCTTCCGTTCGCTAAGAAAGCCATTCAAAAAGTTCGTCGACGAAAATGATAACTAACTGAATTTAAACTTAAAGAATCGCTTTATTGGCGATTCTTTATTTTATACTGCCCAAGAAGTTTTAGTCATCGATAGGCTAGGCTGAATTTCTAGGTCGAAAGGGGAGATTGGGGCTACTTTTTGAGCATAGTAAAAGCCTAAAGTTGCAATCATAGCTGCATTATCAGTACAAAGATGCATGGGTGCGTACTCAATAGTTAACGGTAGTCGGTCTTGAAGTTCACGACGAAGTTCTTGATTAGCAGCTACCCCACCGGCGATAACAACTGAAGCAGGGGAGTGGTCTTTAAAAGCGGCTTCGGCTTTATCGACAAGGGTTTCGATAGCGGTACGTTGAAAACTAGCAGCAAAGTCATTCCGTTGAGTATCGTTTAGAAGCTCCGGGAGCTTAAAAGAGGGGAATGTCGTATCGACACCAACTTCATGTTGTACGGCCCGTAGAACGGCTGTCTTAAGGCCAGAGAAGCTAAAATCATAAGCACCTTGCATGCGAGCTTTGGGTAATGTGTATTTATAAGCATCGCCCCGTAAAGCTGCCTCAGCAATTGAAGGGCCACCAGGGTAGGGGAGTCCAATAATTTTTGCAACCTTGTCGAAAGCTTCACCAACAGCATCATCTTGAGTTTGGCCAAGAAGTTCATAGTCACCGTGGTCTTTAAATAAAACCAGCTGTGAGTGGCCACCGCTGACAATAAGGGCTAGCATGGGAAACTTTGGTTGCTGAGAGGGGAGTGTAAGGTTTAAGCTGTCGGCTTGATGAGTTATAAAGTTAGCATAAACATGTGCCTCAACGTGGTGGATAGTTAGAAGTGGCTTGTTTTTAAGTAACGCAATGGTCCGAGCGGCTAATGTACCTACGAGAAGCGCACCAGATAAACCTGGCGCGTAGGTAACAGCCACAGCATCTATTTCATCCCAGGTTAGGTTAGCATCACTCAGTGCTTGGTCGATAACCGGGTTAATAACCTCAATATGGTTACGGGCCGCAATTTCTGGAACTACGCCGCCATATACTTTGTGAATATCAATTTGCGATTTAATGACATTAGAAAGAACGGTCTTGCCGTCTTCTACAACCGACGCTGCGGTCTCGTCACAACTACTCTCAATTCCAAGTATTTTCATCTGTTATAGTATACCACGCGTTGTAATTTAATACGAAGTATCTTGTAGTTTGCTGAGAGAATACTTAGAATATTAAGCAGGGGCTAAGCTGAATATCAGCAAGGAGGACGCATGTGGTGGGTTATTTTTAGGTATGTCAAAATTATTTTGGTAAGTACGGGTTTAGCATTAATTTTTTCGGTGAGCGTGAATGCTTGGTCAACTGATTCTTCGCCTGATTATCAAGATTCTGATATCAAAGTTTTACAAGCGTATCCGTGTCCTGGTAATTTCGGAACAATTACAGTTAATGGCAATCAAATATCAAATGCATGTATTATGGGTTCCAATACTAAGGTTGCCTGGTATATACCCCTTAATGGACCAGTAACATATGCCGTCAGTTTCCCATTAGGGAATAACTTTTATAAGGTTGATGTCTGCCAAGGTGTCGTCGGGTGTGTCTATGCCGAACAAACCGATACGTTCATTGGCTTTACGGGAATTCGCCAGAATTTTGTAGCTAATTTGAAAATGGTGAATGAAAATGGAACCATTCATTACACTCCTAAAGAAAACCTGACGCCGTTCTCGGTATCACAATTCGGTGGGCAGGCGTTTATTCCTCAAACACTGGCAACTTCCCAAAATGGTAAGTGGGCGCTTATTGAATTAAGAGAATATGGAATTTTACGAATAAATACAAAAACCTTAGAAGTGCGTCGAATTAGTGCACCGGGTGTAAATTATGGTTATGGGAATGACCCGCGGATTGAAATGGCCATATCTAATGACGGTACGATGGTAGCCATGGTTGGTACGCGAACAAGTATTATGCTTATTAAGGTTGATGAAACTTGCGGTGATACACCTAATCCACAGATGCAACTGTATTACCAACCGAATGTTGTGGCGTGTAAATATGTGCCAACGCCACCTAGCAAATACATTCAAGACTTCAGGCATGCCGTACGGCCAGTATTTAGTGCTGACGGCAAAAGCTTATCGTTCGACGCGTTTTCATACACGGCTGATGGACGCCACTTTACCTTATTTTCAAATGACAGTGACAGCCGAGTTGAAAGGCAATATATGGCCTTAGGCGATTCGTTTACGAGTGGGGAAGGTGAGACGGATGATATGTTCTATTTTGATGGGCCTCATAATAAATGCCACGTCAGTAAGCGTTCGTATCCGTATTTATTGGGTAACTCGTGGGATTTGGAGGCGCATAGCACGGCTTGCTCAGGTGCAACCATACAAACCGCCCGTGGAACCTCTGCGAAATCAAACCAGCCTATTCAGCTAGAAGTGCTTGAATCACTTGCACCTCAAATGGCAACTATAAGTCTAGGAGGTAATGACGCTGGCTTGATTGGAAAATTAAAAGATTGTTTAGGTATAGATACGTGTAAATGGGCGAGTACACCAGAGAATCGTCACCGGACAGCAATGGAAATTAAAAATTTATTCCCCAGTTTAAAAAGTTTTTATACCGATGCGAAATTTAGGACACTTGGGCCGGTTGTAGTGGTTGGGTACCCGCGCATAATTACCGACGGACCGGGCTGTTCTGGGTTGATTGGAACGCTGCTCGATCAAACCGAACGGATATTTATGAATGAAGCGATTGGTTATTTAAATAAAGTTATGCAGGCGGCTGCTCGGGATGTCGGGATAGAATACTTTAGTATTGAAAATGTTCTAGCGGGCGGTGAGTTATGCTCATCATTTGAATCACCACTAATGAACGCATTTCGGTTTGGTGACGATTATCCAAACATTACTTCCTTACCGTTTATAAAAATTGTCGGCGCTGAATCATTTCACCCAAAACCAGCTGCGCATGTAAAAATAGCATCAAAAATTTACAATGAGTATAGCGATACGACCAATATCATCACTACTAATAGTGGGTACCCTACCCAAGTACCAGAACCAAGTGCTTATTGGACGGCAACAACTTCTGGGCTGAATTGGCAAAAAGCTATACCTTTCCTGACAAAGTTCACTATTAAGAAAAAGGATTTCTTCCAGATATCTTTCCCGGTGTTCACGTTTAAACCCGGGACGGAAATTGTTCTTGAACTTCATTCAGAAGTGAAAAATTTAGGCAAAGTGCGCTCAAACGAAGATGGTAGCTTGACTGCAACTATCTCATCGGCCGATTTTGAACCTGGTTTTCATTCAGTTCATGCAATTGGAAAGGATTTTGCCGAAAATGACGTCGATACTTACGATTTTTTGGAAGTTGAAGAAGAGGGTATTGCACCAACCGCTCAATCGGACGAACCTAACATAGGTGAGACAAAACTTGATACAGTCAAAGCTAAGTCGCCGCCAGCTTATCCGATCCCTTCTTCGAACGTTATGAACAATGATGGGTCATCCGCTGTGCTTGGCAGTTCAATTGTACATACGCCAATTAAGAATATAGCCCTGTTGTTGAATGATGAAACGAAGCGAAACCCAATTTCACCCTCAAAAAACAGTGACTATAAATGGCTATTTATATTGGCGATTATAGGGGTGCTATTAATATCAGCCGGCGCAGTTTTTGGTTACAATCGAACAAAAAATTCTTCGTAAGCTAATCTGATAGGTATAATGACTGTATGGGTTTTAGAACTATTGTTAAAAAAATGATTCCAACAGGTGTTTTTCAGGCTATCGAGCCAACTGGACACCTTATTGAGTCAATGATAATGACAACAAAAAATGGCTTTCCTGGCCGTAAACTTAAAGTTATTGGTGTTACTGGTACGAATGGTAAAACGACAACTTCGTTTATGATTCACACTATGCTGACAAGCGCCGGCGTTAAATCTGCGCTAACAACCACTGTAGGGTATGGCATTGGTGATGATATTGTTCACCAGAAACTGCACATGACAAGCCCGAAAGCTGGTGTTTTGCAAAGCCGCTTGAAAAATTTTGCTGCAGCTGGTGTGGAATGGGTAGTGGTTGAGACATCGAGTCATAGCTTGGCCCAAAACCGAGTATGGGGGGTGCCTTACCAAATAGCGGTGATGACTAATATTACTCATGACCACCTTGAATACCATGGAACATTTGAACGGTATCTTCAGGCGAAAACAAAATTATTCAAAATTGCAGGTAAACACGGAATGAAATATGGCATTGCGAATGCTGAAGATCCAAACGCTGACGCTTTTTTGAAATATGTAGCAAATAAAACAACATATGGCCTTAAAAAAGGTGACATCCAAGCTAAAAATATCAACCTACGTGCCGATGGTTCGACATTCACCGCTGTAGCTGGCAAAGATAGCTACGATATTACTGTTAAAATTCCTGGTGAATTTAACATTAGCAACGCCTTGGCGGCAATTTCAGTTGGCCGGAAGTTGGGTCTATCGAAACAGCAAATCGAACAGGGGATTGCTGCACTTGAAACGGTTGAAGGCCGCATGAACTTAATTAACGCTGGCCAGGACTTTAAAGTAATTGTCGACTTCGCGAGTACACCAGATGGTTTCCAAAAGTTTTTTGAAAGCATGCGACCACTCGTAAAAGGCAAACTTATTGCCGTTTTCGGCTCAGCAGGCCGGCGCGATGAAACCAAACGCGCCGAACAAGGCGCGATTGCCGGTAAATACGCCGATATTATTGTCCTTACCGAAGAAGACGACCGTGACGAAGATGGAGCTGCGATTCTAAAGCAAATTGCTAAAGGCGCCGCTAAGCACGGTAAAAAAGAAAATCAGAATATGTTTTTCGTTCATAACCGCGAAGAAGCAATTGGGTTTGCTATGACACTCGCTAAGAATGAAGAAGACACAGTTGTATTACTTGGTAAGGGTCATGAAAAGACTATCGAGCGCGCTGATGGCGAATACCCTTGGGATGAAACTGGGGCAGCTAAAGCGGCAATTGAAAGCCTGTTGCAGCGATAATTTATTGCAGCGATAAACTAGTGCAACGAATGTATCCGCCACCCTTGGCAAGTTCGCTCACTTCTGGGGTGACTACGGTTAAGCCGTGGTTGTGTAGTGCTTCCGAAAGCAATGGGGCATGAGCGCTCATGATAACTGTTTCGCCGGTCGACACCAGATTACAGGCAAACGCATTCTGGGCTTCATCTAAAGTAACAATAATTTTATCAACTTCGTTAAATTCGCTAAGTATTTTTTGCGATTCTTCTGTAAAAGCTTCCGGGCAGTAGGCAATAAGGCCTTTTTTACCATCCGACGGCACTTTAATAATTGAAAGTGCTAAATCGATGTCATAGAAGAAACTGTCAGCCCAGCCAGAAATGGCGTTAATAACCGGTTCACCACTTTCATCTCGTTGCGGAATCGTTTGTAGCTGAATTCGGGTGTAATCTAGCTGTTCGGCGGCAAAAACTTGTGCAGCTAGGTCGCTTCGGTAGCCATTTCCACAGAATAAGTAATCACCACAGGCCAACGCGTCGCCTTGACCGCTGAATTTTAGCCCTTCGGGCGCATCGATAACCTCAATGCCTAGTGAAGTTAAGTGCTCACGAGCCCAATCTTCTTCGGTTTTTCGTACATCCGGCAAACGTGAAAGAATCGCCTTTTTACCGCGCACGAGCGCCCAGTTAGCGGTGTATACGCCATCTTGGCTGGTGGGTGGAGAGGGGACTTTAATAACTTCAATACCGGCATTTTCAAATGCTAACCGAATTGAATCATGTTCAGCTTGGGCTTTTAAGGTTTCAGTATGGGAATCGCCGTAGTAGGGGTTGATTGCTTGTTCAGCGCTAAAGTTTAGGGCGTCAGACATAAGGACAGTGCGGTTAATCATCATTTCTCTCAGTTCTTCGTTAGTAGTAGTAATCTTTTGTTCGCTTGTAATACAGCTTGCGGTAAACACGCTCACCGATTTTTGTCCAAATTTTGTACTGTGGTGGCTGAATGACATAGTCATAACAACCAATGTAATCGGTGATTTGTTTGTTAAAGGCTGTTTTAAACATACCGACACCATGGTGAGGGTGGTCGGGGTTGTTAATTTCGTTACTAGGTGGTGAGCCACAGAAGTCGTGTAAGGTCACCCCTCGGGATTTTGCCCATTCGATTACCTTCCACTGTAGTAAGTGGCTGGCACCATAGGCAGTCCGCTCACGTACAGAAGCGCCATCCTTATAGGTACTTTTTGCGCCAAAGGTCATGGCGTAAGCGCCAGCGACAATTTTGCCTTCAAAGTGTGCGAAGAATAACTGTCCTAAACCGGCTTTTTCAAACGATTGCCAATATTCTTTGTAGTAATTATAACTACGAATACCAAACTGACCTTCAGCGGTCGCGCTTAATAAACCATACATAATTTTACAGTTTTTATCTGTTGATTTGACTGATGTAATTGTTACACCGTCACGTTCGGCGCGACGAATGGCATGACGACCCTTTTGTGGCAGTGCAGCAAGGACATCTTCAAGAGACGAAGATATATCGAGTGTAATAGTAGAAGGGTTAGGGATAATTGCTGCAGACTTCTTTAAACCATGCCGTTCAAGCGTAGGCTGGCAAGCCCGGTCTAGCTCAGTTTCAATACGAACTACAAATACGCCGGCTTTTTTCGCGAGCGGCTTTAGTGCTTTAAGGGTATCAAACAAGGCTTTGCTTGAAGTTACGTTAGGGCCTTTAGGCAAGTACCACAATTTCCCCAGTGGGGGAGTTTGCTTTTCTAAAACAGTAATCGCCAATTTGCCATTAATAATAAACCGAGGAGTGTAATTGGTAAGTTTTTTAATTTCACTATATTCGAAACTCGAAAAGACATTTCCACCGTCGGGGTTTGCAATAATCAAACTATCCCAATCGGCGATTTCTTCTGGCGTGGCATAGCGAGCAGTCATTAGGTTCTATTGTACCGTAAAAAGTTAAAAGCCGGCCAGCCCTTGGTATAAAACCTTGGGCCGACCGGCATGTGGACGCTAGCGTCCGAGTACTACTAGGGGAAAACGTCCCGATTCGATATCCTTGTCCAGGAGAACTACTACGGTGATGCTTCCGTTGTCCATCGTTCCAATCGCGCAGTTAGCGGGCTGGAATTCTTTGAACATAACGTCTCGTTTGTCGCCTTTTCCCACTTCGATCTCGACAGGTTTAGCATCGTCGATGCTTTTCTGGATCAAAACACGAAGTGATTGAGCGGGCGTTTCGAAAACGTATGGTTTTTCAATTGATACCACGAACCTCTCCGCTCTCTCGATGTGTAGACTATATACTACTATATCACATTGAGGCTATAGCGTCAATTTAGTGATCGTAACGATGTTTGGTCAATTGCCGAGCGGCAATAAGTTGATCTGGAGTTAAGTCTGGGATATTAGGCTTAGTTCTATCAAAGATAAGTTCATCATTGCGCATTTTTGCGAAAAGCTCTTTCTTCTCTTTCCACGACAACTCGAATTTATCGAGTTGTAATATAGGACTTATCATCATTGTTATCCCTTCATGAGCATAATGGCGCGTTGTGTCTGCGGCTTGCTTTTCTGGGCCATCTGGCGCTGCCATGTGAGTCTTTACGGCCTCAATGTAGCTAGACCACCTCTTGTTTACTTTTTCAGGCATTAAGTCATACGGGAATGTGTATTCATATTCACCTGGCTGGTCGCCAAGTTTTGTTTTGATTCCTAAGGTAGTAAGGGCATCGTCCAAATATTGTGGCTCTTTAGGGATATCTTTTAATAAGCCTTCGACATTTTGGGTTGCTTCGTGAATACCGTTAATTTTTGAGTCTCCAAGAAGATCTAACGAAGTGAGAATAAGTTGCCGTGCTTTGTTGCGTCGTGATTGTATTTCGGGGACGAAAGAGTCGCCGCCTCCACGAAGTCGAGCTGCCTTAAATTTTGCGTAGAACTCTTGAAAATCTTCGTCGCCCTCTAAATAGGCATCGACTTGTTCTTCAACTTCTTCTTCAAACTTTTCGCTATCAACCTGAGAAAGTGCAGAAAGTCGTTCACCTTCAGACATAGTTTTTTCATACGCTTTAAAAACATTCGCCGCAAACGCACGCTGTTGCTCAGTTAATGGTTGGCTATCATTAGCCTCTGCTTCTACAGAGGGAGGGAGCGGTGCTTTTGATTCAATATTAAGTTCGAGTGTCATATTTTTTTGTTTTTGGTTGTGTACTACTGTAAACATTAGCATAAAAAGCCACTAATGTCAATACGCTCGTGCTTCTATAGATAGAGGCACGAGCGTATGAATTTGTAACCGGTTTAAACTAGAGGACTGTTTGGTCTTTTTTAGAAAGGTAGTCGATTTCCTTGATGATATCAAGAAGTGCTTCAGCTTTTCGTTTTTCGTCGCTAATTGCAACTGCAGCAGCGTGTGCTGGAGCGATGAGTGTTGCGTCGTCCGTGCTACGGATAAGCAGAAGGTAGGTATCAAACTTTTCTTCTGGTGGTAGGTCGATGTGGTCAATAAGTGGACGAAGTTCTTGGATTGCGTCCTTTTTTACACCCTCAAGGTCAGATGTAGCAGTTGGTGTTGGCATTTGAAATGGCATAACAGGTGTTTCGCTTGGAACCATAGGTGATTCGTCGAGTGGTGCAGGTGTTGGTGCAGCTGGTACGGGCGCAGGAGTTTCTTCAAACTGCATACTTTGTACGTCTGGTTCGTCTGGAAGAACGCCAGCAAGTGCCTTGGCGAGTTCTTGGTCGTCACTAATTGGTTGTGTTGTTGTATCTTGCGGAGTAATATCCATGGCCCACCTCGAATAATAATTGTTATGCTTACTTAAAAATACTGTATCATAGTTATAGATTGGTGGAAATACTCATGACTAAAATATTGGACAATATTAACGTGCTAAATCAAAGGGACCCAGAAGGGGCGTTAGCTATCGTTGCATCGCAATATCAACAAGCTGCTTTTAATGCAGAAATTTTAAATGCCGAACATGATAACCGTGAAATCACGTCGATTGTTGTAACTGGCATGGGCGGCTCGGCTTTGGCGGCGCTGCTTATAAAAGTTTTATACCAAGCGAAGCTATCTATCCCATTAGATATTGTTCGTAGCTACGACCTTCCTGGCTACGTTAACGCTAATACGCTCGTCATTGCGAGTAGTTATTCAGGAAATACTGAAGAGACGCTTTCGGCGCTTACCCAAGCGCAACAAAAGGAATCGCAAATTGCCATTATCGCTTCTGGCGGAAAACTAATTGAAATTGCTGAACAAGAGGGGATTGCCCATGTGAGCTTACCTTCTGGTGTGCAGCCGCGTATGGCAATGCTGTACAGCTTACGTGGATTGTTAGCATTACTTGGCGCATTTGGCATTATTGGCAACGAAGAATACGACGAAGTTGCGAAACTGTCTGGCTGGCTTGAAGCGGAAAGTGCGAACTGGCTTCCGGAAGTTCCAACTTCTGAAAATTACGCCAAACAACTGGCGCATGAAGCCATTGGTAAAACGCCTGTATTTTATGGTGGGGCATTTACTGCACCGCTAGCGTACAAGTGGAAAATTAGCTGGAATGAAACCGCTAAGAACGTGGCTTTTTGGAATGAGTATTCTGAATTTAACCACAATGAATTTATGGGCTGGGCATCACACCCAGTTGAAAAACCATTTGCAGTCTTCGATCTTTTAAGTTCATTTGAACGGCCGCGTATTTTGCAACGCTTTGAATTGACGGATAAATTATTAAGCGGCAAACGCCCAGCGGCAAAATTGATTCACCTAAAAGGCGATACTCCTTTAGCGCAATTGCTATGGGGTGCTATATTGGCTGACTTTGCCAGTACTTACGCAGCTGTTTTAAATGGCGTCGACCCAACACCGGTTGTGTTGATTGAGAAATTAAAGCAAGAACTTGCTGACGACCCGCGCTAGTTATATCAATCGTATTGTCGTAAAGCGGAAATTGGATCTTTTCTTGCTGCCCGTACTGCTGGGTAGAGGCCGAACACTGTACCGATGACTAACGATACTGCCAAGGCTATACCAGCAATTTCCAGGTTGAAAACTGGGTCAAAGGTTAAGAAGGTGCTAATTATAAATGCGATGGCATAGCCGAACAGGTAGCCAGCAATACCGCCACCGATACTTAACGCCAGCGATTCTATTAAGAATTGTGAAATAATATCACCGTTCGTAGCACCAAGCGCTTTTCGAATACCGATTTCGCGAGTACGCTCGGCGACGCTTACTAACATAATATTCATTATGCCAACACCACCAACAACCAATGAGATAGCTGCAATTGCTACCGAAACACCAGCTAACGCAGTGAATAGGGCGCTAGTTGGTTGAGCAATTTCAGCACCAGATAGAACTGTAAAATCGGCTTGCCCGAAGTGGTTTTTTAAGACGGTTTTATTAATATTCGTAATAATGCCGTCGAGGTATTCAACTGATTCGCTCTGAACATTAATTTGTTGAATTTGCGATGCGCCTTGAATAAGCTCACGGCCTTCTTTGAGATTAATGACTACTGCATTGTCAAAGTCGACTGAATTATAGTTTACCGGCGTATTAGTGCGCTTTAAAATGCCGATAATAGTAAATGGCTTACCTTTAATGGTCACCGTTTTACCAATAGATTGGTCGGTACCATATAAATCAATTGATAGTTGAGGGCCGATGACAGCTGTCGAACCTATTAAATCAGGGTCGAGGAATTGCCCATCGGATACTTCGATACCGCTTATTTCTTGTAGGCTCGGAGTGGTAGCGAGAATAGGGGTTTGCGGTGAGCCTTTTGAGGCTCCACTTACTGCGCCGCCTAATACCATGAGTGGAGCAACGGCTTTAACGTGTTCAATTTTTTCAATTGTAGTAACATCTACATCAGACAGCGTGCTGGCAGCATACTGCTGACCAATAGGAAGTTGCGCGATGCCTTGTACTGAATTTTTTTCACTCGAACCTGGGCGAATAACGGCAATATTCCCACCAAGCGAATCTACTTGGTCAACAACGATTTTACTGGCCCCTGCGCTTAAGGCTAAAATTGTTGTAATGCTAGCAACGCCAATGGTAATACCTAGCATAGTGAGTGTACTTCGCATGCGGCTGCTAGCGATTGACTGACGGGCAATATGAATGTGGTTAGCAAAAAGAAATTTCATTATTTTTTCGCTTTCTTCTTGGTGGATGCTTTTGTTTTTGGCGTTTTAATTACATTTAATGGTTTTTTAGTAGTGGTGCGTGATGGAAGGGGGAGTCGGAAAGTATCGGTGTCGATTTGGCCATCAAGCATGGTTATAACCCGGCTCGCGTAGGTGGTGAGGTCGGGGTTGTGGGTCACCATAATAATAGTATTACCTTGTTTGTGAAGGTCAGAAAGCTCTTCCATGATGATATGGCTAGCCCGTGAGTCCAGGTTGCCGGTTGGTTCATCGGCCAAAATAATAGCTGGGTCGTTTACTAGCGCCCTAGCAATAGCGACGCGTTGCATCTGGCCACCTGATAATTGGTTGGGCATGTAAAATTCTCGCTCACCTAGGTGAAAACTTTTCAGCATGTCGCTGGCTTTCTTTTGACGGGCCAGGTGGGGCATGCCTTTATATATAAGCGGCAGGGCAACATTATCAATAACATTCAAACGAGATACAAGATTGAAGCTTTGAAACACAAAGCCAATTTGCTGGCTACGAATTCGGGCTTGGCGTTTGGCTGATAGGTAAGCAATCGATTTACCGTCGAGTTCGTATTCTCCTTCGATATGGCTATCAAGTAACCCGAGTACATTTAAAAGTGTAGTTTTCCCACAACCGCTTGGCCCCATAATGGCGATAAATTCGCCTTTTTGAATCGTTAAGTTTACCCCGTCGAGGGCATAGTGTTCGGCATCGCCAATTCCAAATCGCTTTTTGAGCTCTTTTAAAACAATAACTGGGGGATTTTTTGTGTCGGGCATTACCCTATAGTATGCGAGGAATTTGCCGATACGGCAACTACTTGTTTGCCGTGGAAAAAACAATGCCTTGAGAATTGCTCGATTTTCCTTACAATAAGTACGTCTGGAGAGGTGGCCGAGTGGTTGAAGGCGCACGCTTGGAAAGCGTGTGTGCAGGCAACTGTACCGTGAGTTCGAATCTCATTCTCTCCGCCAAGAAAGTATTTCAAAAAGCAAAAAGCCTCCCGTATCAACGCGAGGCTTTTTGCTTCTAGCGGAGGGAGGCTTGGTTAACCGACTATGACACGTGTCTTGCGACGGCGTACGGGTCAGGAAGGAGGGTGATGTTGTTACCCTCAAACGGGTAGAACTTGGCGTTGGAAGTGCCAAAGGTCGGCAGTGTTGGGCCGAAAATTGCCATGAGTTCGTACAACTGAAAGTTGTATTCGTCATCGCGCTGATACAACGCCTTTATAGAGCGCAAGGCTTCAGCGTTCGAAGCAGTACCAGGCCGGCTCAGGACGTCCTCGAGAAGCACTTCCTTGCCGCGATCGGTCAGCTTGACGCGAACCTGATGGTTGATGTTGAACTTTGTTTCTGCCAAAAGAGGCGCTGGCGTTTGGGTGCTTCCCATGTGTTTCTCATTTCTATGAGGGACAGGACAAAATATACTATATCATTTTAGTCAATAAAAATCAATTTATAAACTTAGTTTACGTATACGGTTATTCGCCGTATCGGCTATGTACAAAGCCGTTTGGTCGTTGCTGAGTGAAATATCGCCAATGGTATTAAACCGAGCCGTGGTGGCACTGCCATCTGCATAGCCAAAACTGACCGAACCTGCCACCAGTGAGATAACACCGCTTGGGGTAATGCTATAAATACCATGAAGGCCCGCTGTGTAAATTGTTCCCTGGTTGTCCATAAGCATAGCCTTAGGTTGCAGTGCTCCAGTAAGGCCGCTCGTAAAAGTACTGACGATTCCATCTTTTGAAATAGTCCGAATATCATTATTTGGACTTTCAGAAACATATATTGTGTCATTTTTATCTATTAAAATATCCGTCATACTACTGAACGTCGCGCTGAGGCGGTCACCGTTGGCGCTGCCGGCAGCTGCCGATGAAGCCAGGCATGAGTTGAGCGCACCCGACCCGGCATAAGTTGAAACGGTTCCATTCGGTTGAACTGCGCGTATTCGATTACTAAAACTTTCAGCTATATAAAATATACCGTTACTATCAATCGCAATATCGAGGGGGCCATCTAATTGTGCAACCGCCGACGTTCCGTCGGTGTAATTGCCACGCCCGTAATTACATACCCCACCAATACCAGCAAATGCCGAAGATGCACCGGTTGATGTATTAACTTTTCTCACCACATGGCTTGAGTTATCGCTTACATATAATGTACCGGCTGAATCGAGCGACAGCTTGCCCGGTTGGTTATATTGTGAAGAAGTAGCTGAACCGTTCGTTTGGCCGCTCGCTCCAGTACCTGAAAGCAGCGAAACGGTACCATCAGTGGAAATTTTGCGAATGCGTTTATTCCCCCGATCGGATACATAGAGTGTTCCATCCGTTCCCGCAGCAATTCCGGCCGGTGCAGCAAATTGAGCTGCGGTTCCTGTTCCGTCGAGGTAACCACTGGTTGACCCAGCAACGGTCGTAACGGCAACATCGCAGTTCCCCTCAGAAATTACTTTCGTTGCTGATTTAATGACAAAGGTTTTATTGGTACGAGCATTTACACCTGAAATACAGTATCCATAGGGTTTACTTATATAAGTGACAGTATTGTCTTGGCTTTTGGCTAATTTTGCTTCAGACGGGGTGGTAGGGTAGGTGGTACTCCCTGTTTCGTCCTTAGCAGCTTCAATAAGTGAAGCGCTGTTGCGAAGGTCAGATTTTAACGAAGCTTCGGCTGCTGAGCGGGTAATGCCATTATAAGAGACGACAACAATAGCCGCCAAAATAGCGATGACGACGACCACAATAAGTAATTCTACTATGGTAAAACCATGGAAGGATGAGCGTTTTATACTGGCACCATGTGTAGCCATTAAATATACCGTCTCAAGATGGCTTTATTTTAACCAATAGCGGTATGAATTACAAATTATCAGGAATATATAAGAAAATAGGCGCTACATCTAGCGTTGTAAATAATAAACAGTACACTACCTGTAGATTTTAAAGTGTTAATGTTAATGAAATAGCCGTGTAGTCAAAAAAACCCGCTTAAATGCTTGAAAAACTACATATAGGGGCTTATAGTCATCACTAAGCACTACGCATTGTAGTGAATTAAAAATACACATGAGGCAAGGAGGAGAAAACTACCGACTCCAATCGGTTTCTTCTTGCGCCCCCGCATATATTGAGGGGGTACCTGGGGAGGTGTCATGATCAATCAAAAAAGGGGATATAGGGAATGACAAATATTACTGTGGTTAAACGAGATGGTTCTCGCGAAGCATACGACGCCAACAAAATTAACTTGGCACTCGTTAAAGCAAGCGAAGGGCTAGAAGACCAAATTTCAAAAGTTGTTGAGGTCGCCTCACAATTACAACTGACATTATTTGATGGTATTACCAGCGAACAACTTGACGAAGCGGTTATCCAAACTGCCCTTCAAAATGTCAAAGACGATCCTGATTACGACAAGATCGCCGCGCGCTTACTTCTAAAGAACTTATATAAGAATATCCTCGGCGACTACAATACTGCTGAAGATTTGAAGAAAATGCATGAGAAGAAATTTAGTGCTTTCTTGAAAGATAACGTAAAAGATGGCCTTCTCGACAAACGTTTAACCGATGGTCGCTTTGACCTCCCAACACTTGCTAAGGCACTTGACCCAAGCAAAGACGACCTTTCAAAGTTCCTTGGTGTTATTACTAACAAAAACCGTTACGCCCTCCGTAAGGGAAGTGGTGAACCAATCGAAGTCCCACAATTCACCCATATGCGTATTGCTATGGGCCTATCACTTAACGACACTAACCCAACTGAAGCTGCTCTCGACTTCTATACCCACATGAGTAACCTTGATTACGTTCCTGGCGGCTCAACCCGTGTAAACGCCGGTGGTGCTTTCCCACAACTTTCTAACTGTTTCCTTATGAACGTCGATGACGACATGGAATCAATTGCACGTAGCGTCCGCGACACAATGTTTATTGCTAAGGGTACTGGTGGAATCGGTATCGGCTTCACTAAACTACGCGCTTCAGGTAGCCCAGTTAAAACAACAAATACTGAAAGTACTGGCCCGATCCCATTCATGAAAATGATTGACACTGCTTTGTTCGCCGTTAGCCGTAAAGGTAAAAAAGCTGGTGCAGCGGCTATGTACATGGAAAACTGGCACCTTAACTTCCCACAATTTCTCGACCTTAAAGCCAACTCTGGTGACCCGTACCTTCGTACTCGTTTTGCAGACACCGCTACATTTATTAGCGACGAATTCATGCGCCGCGTTGAAAAAGACCAAGACTGGTACCTATTCGACCCAGCTGAAACTATGGACCTTACCGAACTATACGGTGAAGAATTCTCAGCCCGTTACAAAGAGTACACGAAGATGGCTGACGAAGGTAAGATGCGTCGTTTCGAGAAAACTTCTGCGCGCCAACAATTCCGCCAAATTCTTATTCAACTACAAGCAACGAGCCACCCATGGCTTACTTGGAAGGACACTATTAACGTCCGTGCACTGAACAACAATACTGGTACAATTCACATTTCAAACCTTTGTACTGAAATTACATTGCCACAAGACAACGACAACATTGCCGTTTGTAACCTTGTCAGTATCAACCTAAGCGCCCACCTTAATGCTGACAAAACTTGGGATTGGGAACGACTTGAATCAAGCTCACGCAGCGCTATTCGTCAACTCGACAACCTTGTTGATATTACTGAACTGCCAGTGCCACAAGCGATGCACGCCAACAGCACTACTCGTGCACTTGGTCTCGGCTTCATGGGCTTCAGCGACGTTATCGAAAAATTGGGTTACAGCTACGAATCAGAAGAAGCGTACGACTTAGTTGACCAACTTACTGAATACATTAGCTTCCACGCTATCGACGAATCAGCTAACCTTGCCAAGAAGCTTGGCAGTTACCCTAACTTTAAGGGCAGTGGCTGGAACAAGGGTATCTTGCCAATCGATACACTTGATACCTTGTCTGATAGCCGTAAAGTAAAAGTGAAAGTAAACCAAAAGACTCGCCTTGATTGGGATTCACTTCGCCTTAAGGTGAAAAAGGGTATGCGTAATGCAACACTTATGGCGATTGCACCAACCGCAAACATTGCGCACATTGCAGGCACTACACCTGGTATCGACCCACAATTCTCACAAATCTTTAGTCGCTCAACTTTGAACGGTAAGTTCCTTGAAGTGAACGAAAACCTCGTTCGTGACTTGAAACGCCTAAAGCTTTGGGACGAAGTAAAAGACGACCTGCTTATTAACCAAGGTGATATTCAAGGTATTGAATCAATCCCAGATGAAATTAAAGCTGTCTACAAAACCAGCTTCCAATTGTCACCATACGCTTTCATTGAAGTTGCGGCCCGCGCCCAAAAATGGGTTGACCAAGCGATTAGCCGTAATATGTATCTCGACACTCGCGATATTGATGAATACGAGAAGATTTACATCGAAGCTTGGAAACGTGGTTTGAAAACTACTTACTACCTGCACGTTAAGCCTCGTCACCAATCTGAACAAACGACTGTTAAGTCAAACAAAGCCGAGAAAATTCAAAAGGCAAGCTCAGGCAAAGTTGGCTTCGGATTCGCAAAACGATAAACAAAAGTAACACGGAAGGAAAAGGGCGATGGTTCTAAAAACAAGCGTAGTACCACATATCACTGAAGAGGTATTTGATGAACGAGACCGCGAAGAGATTCACCGAATCATCGCCGACCTTCGGCAAACCTACTTCCAGCGGCATACCGAGGCACTCTCTGCCTATCACAAGATAGAGCGAGAGGCCAACCGGGCACTGCACGAAGTCAACCGCATCGAAAAGCACCTTGAACGAATTGACGAATTTTGCATAAAGAACAATATTCCAATCAACAGTAATTATTTAAAAGAAGACTAAGGAGAACATTATGGCAGATACAGCAATCGAAGAAACTCACGGCATTTTAGGCACTGGCCTTCGCGATGGTCTACAACTTAAGCCGATCCGTTACCAATGGGCATACGATTTGTACACTCAAGCTGTTGCGAACACTTGGTTCCCTAACGAAGTTCAGTTAGTTCAAGACTTAGCTGACTTTGACAAGTTAACCGAAGAAGAAAAGCACGCGCTTAAGACAGTCATTAGCTACCTTAACCCGAATGAACTTCTTATTAACAAGTCATTGGCCTTTGGTATTTACCCATACGTGAATGCGGCTGAAGCGCACATCTACCTTTCAAAGCAGATGTGGGAAGAAGCAAACCACTTCATGACCTTTGAATATATTATTGAAACCTTTCCATTTGACCGTGAAGAAATTTACGCAGCTGGTACTGGCAAGAAATCACTGGCTGATAAAGCTGCCTTCCAAAACAAGTACCTTGGTAAGATGCTTAACGGTAACGTAGATATTGATACAACAGAAGGTAAAAAAGACTTTGTTCGTAGCCTAGTTGCTTACAACATCGTGCTTGAAGGTATCTGGTTCTACAGTGGTTTCATGGTGGGTATGAGCTTCCGCCAACGAAACTTGCTCCGCAACGTTGGTAGCTTGCTTGACTGGATTACACGTGACGAAAACCTTCACCTGACATTTGGTATTAACTTGCTACTTACTGTTATGGAAGAAAACCCTGACCTTCAAACTGAAGAATTTGCAGATGAAATTCGTGGCTTGATCCTTGAAGCGGTTGAACTTGAAAAAGCCTATAACAACGACATGCTTCCAAAGGGTATCCTTGGCTTGAACGCAGATTACGTTAACCAATACGTTATGCACATGACCGACCGTCGCCTTGAAGAACTTGGTTTTGAACCTGAATACAACGTCTCTAACCCAGCGAAGTGGATGGCTGCTGCCAACGACACACTCGAACTTGTAAACTTCTTCGAAAGCACCAACACGAGCTACGAAGTAAACGGCGGTAAGTAATAATGGACTGCGATTTCTAGGAGACACTATGACTGAAGAAGGTCGAGCAATTCTTAATGAAAACATCCTTGGTACAATCGCGACCGTTAACGAAGATGGCTCACCGTGGTCTTCACCAGTACACATTTTTTCTGACGAAGAAGCTGTGTACTGGTTCTCCTACGAAGACAAAGTGCACTCGATAAACATCGAGCGCGACCCACGTGTCAGCCTGACATTGTTCTCTCCAGACGAAAGTCGAGGACCTAAAGGTATCTACATTAATGGCACTGCAACCAAGCTTGATGACGAGTCTACAACGTCTGCCAAGCAACTTATGGTGGCAAAAATTGGTAAAATTCCTACCTATTTTGAAAGAGCTACAGGTTACATGCTCCCAATCGGGCAACTTAACAGTAGTAAATCGACTGGAAACTGTTGGTATTTTTACACTAAAAATGTATAGACAAACGCTATATGTGGCGTATAATTATTAAACATAAGCACTACAAAATAATTTAATAACATTTCAGGGGAATAACAAACATGAACGCAACAACAATTATCACCGACGACATGAGCCTAGACGAAAAGCTTGCCGCAATCGACGCAGCAATGGCAAATGCACAAGCACAAGCAAGCGACGATGCAAAGGCTCGTGGCATGTTTGCAGCACCCCTTGACCCAGCAGACCTTACAATGTGTGAAGGTTGCCAATAGTTTTTAAACCAGCTTTGGTTAAGAATTTAAGATAGAAAGAGCCCCGGGATAGTATCCCGGGGCTTTTCGTACTACAGATGGCTAGTGGAGGACGAGGCATTCAGGCTCGTGGAAATTGTCGAAGCTGTCGAGCCACGCGTTGTCCCACTCGGTGAGCTTGTTCTGCATGCGCTCTTGTCTTTCGAGCTCCGAACGCACAAAGGCGACATCCTGCTGCTCTTTGACGGTGAGGTCGGGGATGAAGCTGCGAATGGCGTTGTCGTAGTCGGCGAGGTTGTTGAAGACGCCGGAGCCATCTGGCTTCTCGCCTTGAATGGTTGCCTGACGACGTGCTTCCTCGCGGTCTTCTGCGATGTCGTTCAGCTGCGACTGGATTTCCTGCCGAGTTACAAACTTCGCTCGCTCACGAGTGGCGTGCATAACACTTCCTTCGCTAATCAAAATGGGTAGGTACGATGCGCATATTATAGCAAATTTATTGCTAATTGTCAATAGTGTCTAAGCTTAAATTATTACTATATAAAGTATAGCAATTATTATTTAAGGAGTGTATACTAATACATATGAAAACACTCCTCGTTATATTCGGAATTACTGGCGACTTAAGCGGCCGAAAACTATTACCAGCTTTATCACATATTATTAATGACAACCCGGGCCGTGACCTATCAATATTAGGTGTCTCTCGTCGCGAAGTTGATGTGAAGCAGTTGGTGCTTGATTCTACTAGCAACCAGAGCGTCGCTGACTGTACCGAACTATATACCATGGATTTGGCAGAGGCAGGGGACTACGCTGGCCTTAAAAGCGCCGTAGAAGCGTATGGTGCCGACCAAACACTTATGTATTTGTCGGTACCTCCGGGAGCTGCTGCGCAAATTGTTGACCTACTTGGTGCTGCTGGGATTAATAGCCCAGATATTCATTTACTCTTCGAAAAGCCCTTTGGCTATGACCTTGAATCTGCAAAAAACTTTTTGCAACGAACGGCTCGTTACTATAACGAAGATCAAATTTTCCGCATCGACCATTACATGGCTAAAGAAGTATCAGCTGAAGTAATTAACTTACGCCGCGATGCCGAAAACCATCACCATAGCTGGGGTAATGCCTCTATTAAGGCCGTAGAAATTGTCGCTTCGGAAAGTATTGGTATTGAAGGCAGGGCGAATTTCTACGAGCAAACCGGTGCCTTACGTGATTTTATCCAAGGCCACCTGATGCAGCTTCTATCGCTTGTAGTTATGAAGGTACCAGCTGAATTTACGGACGACCAGATTCCGGCTATGCGCCTAGCGGCTTTAAACTCAATTAATGTTGCAACATCTGAAGATAGCATTCGTGCTCAATACGAAGGCTACCAAGAAGAAGCAGAGAACCCAGGCAGTCAAACCGAGACGTTTGCCAGCATCAGCCTCACTAGCGGCGATGCAAATTGGGAAGGTGTGCCACTTCGTTTGACGTCAGGTAAAGCACTTGATGAAAAGCGCTCATTTATAAATGTGCATTACAAAGATGGAACAAATGATGTGTTTGAAGAAGGTAAGGCGCCGAGCGATAACCGAAAACTCGACGCTTACGAACGTGTCCTCCTCGAAGCAATTGCTGGCAAGAAAGCTATCTTTACCGGTGGTGAAGAAGTAATACGTTCTTGGCAAATTCTTAATTATGTTCAACAGGCTTGGAGCATGAATGAACCAGCCTTGAAGTATTACAAACAGGGTGCATCCGCTGACTCGATTATTGAAAGTTAACGCTACCCCTAGCGTAGTGACAATACTACAACATCGTACATGTAGCGCTTTTGGCTATTTAGGTGGTACAATAAAATCCCATGGAGGTGCAAAACTAGCATGGGGAACAAACAAAAATTTATCTTTGTAACTGGGGGTGTGCTTTCGGGCGTCGGTAAGGGTATTACCGCAGCCAGTATTGGTGCTATTCTACAAGCCAAAGGGGCTGAAGTTTCTATTCAAAAATGTGACCCGTATCTTAACGTAGATGCGGGCCTTTTGAATCCTAGGGAACATGGCGAATGCTTCGTGACTAAGGATGGTGCCGAGACTGACCTCGACCTTGGGCACTACGAACGTTTCTTGGATATTGAAGTGACCCAAAAAAGCGCTACGCTTTCCGGCCGGCTTTTAAGCCAACTTATTGCCGATGAGCGTGCCGGTAAATTTAATGGTCAAACGGTACAACTCGTGCCGCACTTAACTGGCGCAATTAAAGATGCTATTGCCGATGCTGCCGTAGGCTCTGATGTCCACATTGTTGAAATTGGTGGAACGGTAGGGGATTACGAAGGGTTAAGCTTTGTTGAAGCTATTCGTGACTTTGCTAGCCGTGTTGGCCGTGAAAACTGTTTTTACGTTCACGTTGTATACGTACCGTTTATTCAAACCAGCAAAGAATTTAAATCTAAGCCGGCCCAAAATGCCCTTAACGATTTACGTGGCTTCGGTATTGTGCCGGATTGTGTAGTCGTTCGTACTGATGAAATTGCACCGGTTGATATTGCTTCTAAGATTGCCCGCTTTAGTGGTGTGGCTGAAGATGCAGTTATTTTACTTCCAAATGCCAAAACGGTCTACGAGATTCCTTTAACTGTGTACGCGAGCGGTATTGGCCCAGTACTTGAGCGTTTTACAGGTAACCACGTAAAGCCAGACCTTTCGAAATGGACAAAGCTTGTTGAAGCTCAAAACACTGTTTATAAAGACACGGTAAAAATCGGTATGGTTGCTAAGTACCTTGATAACGAAGATACGTACATTTCTGTACTCGAAGCACTCAAGGCGGCTGCGTGGGAAGTTGGCGTCGGTCTTGATTTGAACTGGATTAACGCAGAAGAAGCCGACGAAGCTGAACTGAAATCAATGGATGGATTGTTGGTACCTGGCGGTTTTGGTAAGCGGGGTATTGAAGGTAAGGTTGCGGCGGCTCGTTTTGCGTTAGACAACAAAAAACCCTACCTGGGCCTTTGTTTAGGGCTACAAGTAGCGGTTATTGCTGCTGCTCGTAAAGCTGGGCTAGCCGACGCTAATAGTACTGAATTTGACGAAGATACTAAAAGCGACGTCGTCTACATTATGGAAGGTCAAGCCGGCAAAGAATCAACCGGTGGGACATTGCGACTCGGTGATTATGAAGCGAAATTACAGGCTGGTTCTGTGGTTGAAAAAGCCTACGGAAGCAACACTGCGATTGAACGACACCGCCACCGCTACGAAGTGAACCAAAAATTTACTTCTGACATTGAAAACGGTGGTCTGGTTATTTCTGGAACATCTCCGGATGGAAAGCTTGTTGAATATATCGAAGCAAAAGAACACCCGTACTTTGCGGCTACTCAGGCCCACCCTGAATTCAAAAGTCGCCCAAACCGGGCGCACCCGTTGTTTGTTGGGTTAATTCAAGCTGCTTACAATAAATAACAGTACTTGTTGAATTGTTAAAACGGGCATATAATAACAGCTTCAATCCGTATTTGCCGAACACGCCGGGGGAAACCTTGGCGCTGTTTTGTTAAAACGGGTTGTAGCACCGTGAATTAATTTCACACTCACAACTAGGAGGAGAAATGTCCAAGCCGTACGAGGATGTTTTAATGCTTGCCGTGGAACGTCCGTTTCTTTTTATCGACTACGAACCTCGGGACACGCCGGGGTTCCGGAGCAACATCGCTTCAGTCGTTGGATGCAGCGATAACCAGACGGACAAGTTGCTGGAAGCCGTCGACACTATCGCGGATGACCCGCACTTCACAGTCAAGCGTGAGGTCGCGGAGGAAGCCACGGAAGGCTCGAAGGGTAAGGAATACCCCAAGAAAATTCTCGTGACTGTTTCGGCTGCATAGATATACGACTCCGGAGTGGGGCAGCGCCGTTATACGTAGCGCGCGCCCCACTCCAGTACTCTTTCTCCTCCTGGTTATTCAACCAATGCTATAATTCAATCATACATATTTCAGAACTAAGGAGTACCCATGGCACTGACTGAAAAAGAAAAAGCGAAAGCTGCGAAAGAGAAAGCTACTAAAATTGTAAGCGTCGTCACAAACGATAGTAAAAAGCACGTTGAAGGCTTTTTTGACTTTATTCGCACCCAAGGTGTTATCGGCTTGGCTATTGGTTTAGCAGTAGGTGTTGCCGCTAGCGATACAGTGAAGAAAATCGTCGAAGGCTTCATTACTCCAATTGTTCAATTTATCGTCGGTTCACAAGATGCCTTAGTAAACGCATCTTGGACATTCGAAGCTTGGGGCCGTTCGGCAACATTCGCTTGGGGTGCCGCGCTCTCATCACTTATTACGCTCATTGCAACCGCACTGGTTATTTATTGGATCGTAAACATTTTCCGTCTAGATAAACTCGACAAGAAGAAACAATAATTATGGCTGAAAAATCGGGTAGCAAAAAATCAACCCGTTTACTTTGGGTTGATTTGGAAATGACTGGCCTCGACCCAGACAAAGACCGTATTTTAGAAGTTGCAGCAATTGTCACCGATTGGGATTTAAAAGAATTAGCTACCTACGAAGCGGTAAAAAAAGTCGGCCCTAACCTTATCAAGAAACGAATGGTTGGCGAGTTTTGGGAAAAGTATTCTCATGTCCGCGAAGGTTTAATTGCACAGAATGCCGATGGCAAAAACGGCAGAACTGTTGAGAACGAATTATTAGCATTTGTGGATGAATGGTTTCCCGCTGAAGAGCGTGTTATTTTAGCTGGTAATTCAATCCACCAAGACCGTAAATTTATTGTGAATGAATGGGCACGATTAGATAAGCGCCTCCACTACCGGATGTTGGATGTTAGTGCTTGGAAGGTTGTTTTCGAGCATAAATTTAATCGAAAATTCTCAAAACCTGAAGCGCACCGGGCGTTAAGTGATATTCGCGGTAGTATCGAAGAATTGCAGTATTATTTGAAAAAAATTAAATAATTACAGTGCTACAATAAAGCTATTATGAAGCTGCGGATTCACAGGCATAAAGGGGTATTGATAGCGAGTGCTATTGTTCTTTGTTTGGCGCTTGCTGCTGTGGTTGGATGGTCGATTGCGTCAAGCTTGCCTAAAAATACCGCCAACAACCCCACTCAACCCGTAGTAAAGGTTGAACCAAAGCCCGTATCGCTTACCTCGAATGGGCTATTTAGCGGCAACACTTTTTGGGGCCGTAATATTAACAAATGGTCAATGGAAAGCGAATTGAAAACCGCCTATCCGTTCTCTCGTTTGAATGAATTTCACCGTGACCAATACGATGCATGGGTGACTGGGCTTGAATGCCCAGCGGTTGCTGGCTTCTCGCAAAGCGTCGCCCAAGAGGAAGCGACTTTATCATTTAATTGTTCGCCAGATTATTTACCAGAAGCTGCCAAATGGTTTACCGCAGTTAGTCTCGCCAACAACCACACCGACAACCGTGGCGTTGCCGGTTTTGCCGAAACAAAACAACAACTTGATAAAAATGGTATTCAGTACTTCGGTAACTACAACCCGGAGGTGCTTGAGGATGCGTGTGATGTCATGTCGTATCCAGTAACTGTAAAATACGACGATGGTACGGAAAAAAAGCAAAGCCTCCCTGTGGCATTATGTGGCTACCACGGAGTATTTAAAACGCCGTCACAAGCTTCGCTGGCTCAAATGGAGAAGTATTCAAAGCTCATGCCAGTTATTGCAATGCCGCATTCTGGTGCTGAATATACTGCCGCACCAGACCAAATTAAAATGACCAGCTACCGCTCGATGATTGACCATGGTGCTGACATGGTGCTAGGGGACCACGCTCACTGGGTGCAAAGCACTGAAGCGTACAACGGCAAGCTTATTGTCTATTCCATGGGAAACTTTATTTTTGACCAACAAGGCGCAACCGAAGTAACGCGATCTGGCACTATCCGCGTGCTTATGGAGAGTATGAAAACATCACCCGAGCTATTAGAAAAATGGTTAGCACTTGGGGCTGAATGTGGGAGCTACCACGACAGCTGTTTGCAGAAAGCTGAAGCCCAAAAACTTGAAAAATTATCACTCAATTACTCGTTTGGCGTTGTGGGTACAAACAGTGCAAATAAAATTACTAAGCCAGCTACACCGGCTGAACAAGCGGCCATTGAACAGCGAATGGTATGGTCTTCAACCATGTCACAGTTGAAACCTCCCTATAAAAGCCTGTAGAATAGAACTATGAACCATATAGAACTTGAAAAATACTTACTCAGTTTCCCGAATACGTGGCTTGATTTCCCTTTTGGTGAAGGCACCAGTGTATATAAAGTAGGGGACAAAGAAGCCGGTGAAGGCAAAATGTTTGCTTTAATTGACGATAAAAGTAAGCCACTTCGTGTCAGTTTAAAATGCGACCCTATTTTAGCTGAAACACTTCGTGAAAAATACGAAACAGTTGTACCTGGCTATCACTTGAATAAAAAACACTGGAACACTATCATTCTCACTGGCCAATTGCCCGATGAAGACGTTAAAGACTTAGCTAACTTAAGCTACCAATTAGTCTCAGCGTAATTATTCGTTTGAAGCGCTAAATTCAGATAAACTTTTCTGAACTGGTGCAAAGTTGTTATAAGTTGTTTGCAAGAACGACTTATTAGCGACATTTGAACTTGATGAATAAAGTTGTTGCAGTAGGGTTAACAGGTTCGATAGTTGAAAGCTCATTTCGCGGGCGTAGGTACTATCGTATTTGGCATTCAAGCGGGCATCTTCAAGCCGCTCGAGCATTTTTGTTCCTGATTCTGAACTGACAACTGACGGATTAAGCTTTTCGGTTTTAATACCAATAGTCGTTAATGGCTTTACGAGGTCACGTTGAGTGTTAGTTAAAGTGATCTTAACATTACTGTTTATAGAACGTAGTTGGCTATTTTTAATTTTACCTTCTGAGCTGTCGGCAATTTTAGCCGTAGTTGTTAGGCGAGCACTAAGGCGTTCCCACGGCTGGGTACGAGAGGTGCCAATTTGGTTCGCAACTGCCACTAAGATACAAATAACTATTATTGCCACGAGACCAATAAGGATAATGAGAGGCATCCTTCCAATTGCAAATGAGCGCTTTACGGCTTGTGGGGCAATCTCATCTAAGTAGTTGGGGGGCAGTTGTTGCTGGGGATTCATTGTCTCCATTTAAGCACAATCAATAACAGAGGTAAAGGGTGCTATAATTAACATTATGCAGGATGCCAAAGAAGAGATTCGGTCTCGACTGAATATTGAGGATGTGGTTGGAGAGTACGTACAGCTGAAACGAGCTGGTCGGAACTTCAAAGGCCTGAGTCCTTTCTCGGGTGAAAAATCACCGAGTTTCATAGTGAGCCCTGAAAAAAATATCTGGCATGACTTTTCTTCAAACAAGGGCGGTGATGTGTTCAGCTTTATTATGGAAGTTGAAGGCGTTGATTTTCGTGAAGCGCTTGAACTACTGGCGCGCCGGGCTGGTATTGAGCTAGCTGACCACGACTCAAGTGGTAGCAAAGAGCTAGCTAAATTAAAGCGTCGTTTGCTTGAAGCCCACCGTTGGGCATCGCTTTACTACCAAGAAAGCTTGAAGCAAAATGACCGCGCCCTCCAGTACGTGTTTAAAAAACGCGGCTTAAGTAAAGAAATTGTGCAAACATTTCAAATTGGCTATGCACCCGATTCTGGTGATGCGTTGGTGCAGTTTTTGCATAAAAAAGGTTTTACTAACCAAGAACTTTCCGATGGGGGATTGATTAACCGTTTTGGCGGTGACCTATTTCGCGGTCGCATGATGGTTCCCTTAATGGATGCATCGGGGCAGGTAATTGGCTTTACTGGCCGTATTTTAGAGGACGCACCGAATGCGCCTAAATACTTAAACACCCCACAATCGCCACTGTACGATAAAAGCCGACACGTCTTTGGCTTGAGCCAGGCGAAAGAATCGATTCGTAAAAATGATTACACGGTTGTGGTGGAAGGGAACCTAGACGTTGTGAGTAGCCACCAAGTTGGGATTACCCAGGTTGTGGCGACGGCGGGGACGGCTATGACCGAACAGCACTTAAAAGCTTTGGTGCGATTAAGCCCGAATGTCCGTTTGGCGTACGATGGTGACAAAGCCGGCTTAGCGGCAACCGAACGGTCTATTCCTATTGCACAACGCGTTGGTACTGAACTAACAATTATTAGCCTTCCTGAAGGTGTTAAAGACCCTGACGAGCTTATTCAGCAAGATGTTAAGCTGTGGCAAAAGGCGATTGATGATGCCGAAGGGGTCGTCGATTGGCTGCTTACCCAATATACAAAACGTGAGAATATGGATATTCCACTCGGTAAACGCCACTTTACAACTGCTGCATTAACAGTAGTACGGGCACTGCAAGACCCGGTTGAACAAGAATTTTATTTGAAAAAAATCGCCGGTTACACCTCAACAACCCTTGAAACGGTTCGTAAAAAGTTTGAATCAAAAGAGGAGGAAGCGGCGCCAGTATTGAAAGAAGTGAAGTATAGCGGCGAAACGGTGATAGATGAGAATGCACACGAAGACAGCTTGCTAGCGCTGGCGCTTTTGTACCCAGCCGTGCGTGAATTGCTCATTGAACTTGATGAAAAAATGCTGTCGAATGACGACCGAAAAGTTGTTTTGAAGTTTTTAAAAAATTCTACCGAGCCGGTACCGGTAACCCCTAAGGAATTGCAGGAACTCGACACCTATGTTAAAATATTACTATTAAAAGCCGACGCTCGCTATGGCGAATGGAGTGATGAAGATCGCTACTTTGAAACCGCCCGCCTCGTCCGCATTATCGTAACAAAACACAAGCAAACCCAAAAAGATGAATTGACCGCCGCTTTGCGCGTTGCCGAAGATAAAGGCAACGACGAAGAAGCGCTTCAATTACGCCAAGCCCTAAACGAACTTATTAAGGAGATACCACGTGCCAAGAGGTAAGAAAAAAGAAGAACCAATCGCTGACGAAGACGCTGCGATCGAAGAACAAACTCAAGAAATCGTAGCCGCTATGGATGCAATGCCAATTGAAGGGCCAGCACCTGAAGACCTAGAGGAAGAAGAAGTTGATACTGACGAAGACGTTCTAAGCCAAGAACAATACTTTGACGATGCCAGCGATGACAGCGTTCGTTTATATCTACGTGAAATTGGTAAAATCCCACTTTTAAATTCTGAAGAAGAACTTGCTTTAGCGCACCGCGTTGTTGCCGGTGAGAAGAAAGCTAAAGATAAGATGGCCGAAGCAAACATGCGTTTGGTAGTGTCTATTGCTAAGCGTTACAGCGGCCGTGGCCTCGACTTCCTTGACCTTATTCAAGAAGGTAACACCGGTTTGCTCCGTGCTGTTGAAAAGTTTGACCCGGACAAAGGGTTCAAGTTCTCAACATATGCAACTTGGTGGATTCGCCAAGCAATTACCCGTGCGATTGCTGACCAAGCACGTACAATTCGTATTCCAGTACACATGGTTGAAACAATCAACAAGTTACTTCGTACCCAACGTCGAATGACTCAAGAACTAAACCGTGAACCAACTATCGAAGAACTTGCTAAAGAACTCGAGATGGAACCAGAAAAAGTTGAATATGTCATGAAAATTAAACAAGACATTACTTCGCTTGACGCTGGTGTTGGCCGTGATGGTGACGACGAAGATTCAGTCCTTCGTGACTTTATTGAAGACGAAGATTCTGCAACCCCTGAAGAATCAGCTGCAAACCAATTATTGAAAGAACAAGTGCAAGCTATCCTTTCAACCCTTTCAGACCGTGAACAAAAAATCATCAAGATGCGTTTCGGCCTTGAAAATGGTAAAAGCCACACCCTCGAAGAAGTCGGCCAAGAATTTGCGGTTACCCGTGAACGTATTCGCCAAATTGAAGCTAAAGCACTTGCGAAACTTCGTAAGCACAAAGACTCAAAGAAACTCCACGAGTACCTTTCTTAGGCCTAACGGTCAACGAAGCATAAACGCAGGTGTCTATAAGGCGACCTGCGTTTTGCTTATGGTTGCATTTAAGGGGTAGAAGTGGCTTAATTATAGGTCTATGGATGATTTTCAACACTTTGAACCATTCCCGCCCGAGACTCGTATGGAAATGCCAGAAATGTCATATGAACAGGAGCTGTTAAATACGCCCGTTCCTTTTTCAAATCGAGTAGAATTTTTATCTGAGTATGAAAAATTTGATTCGAAGCCAATGACTGCCCGGCAAATTTCTGAAGAGCTGAGTGTATCAATCGCAAAAACAAACAAACACCTCTTAGAAGTAGGTGCTTTGTTTGATGAAAATGGAACATATGAAGAATATGCATTTGGAGTGGTGAAAGATGAGGTGCTGTGGCAAAACAATTATGAAGCGCTTGAAGAATATTTAACTGTCTCGGATATCGGAGAAATTTTATCGAAAAGCGAAGTATGGGTAAAGCAGAACGCATACGGACTGGGTGTATATCCAGAAAGTAGTATAAACCACCAGAATCAAGCGGTGCAGGTGTATTCTAAATCACTTGTAGCAATGTTACGTACACTCATCCACCAGTTCCCACCTAACACTGATTTGTATAATGTCAACGAAACTAAAACTTTAATTGGTAAAGATAGAAAATGGATAGAAAGAATGGTTCAACTCCACAATTTACCTTTCGAAGTGCGTCGACATTCACTCTCTCAAAAACTCGGCATACATTACCCTCAGAATACAATAGATACACTTGAAGCTATTCGTAATGAGCTACCACCACCGGCCGGCGATTGGTTCACGGTGCGACAGTTAGCTAAAGCTATTTCAAAAAGTCTTGATTGGGTAGAAGACCACCTGGGCGAATACCGTGCAACGGGTGAACTGAGACTAACAGACTCTTCAAGAATTGCGCAGCACTATTCACCTGAGGTGCTCGAGTATTTACAGGGTATTGTAGAAGAACTTCCGCCGTCGGCTGACGACTGGATGACGGAAAAAATGATAGCCAAAAAACTAGGACGAACCTGGTACTGGATAAAAGAAAAAATTGAGCCATATGTAGCTCTTTCGGAAATAAGATTAACAAGTACGGGTAATAAGCCTTTCGAACATTTTCCATCGTCCGTTTACGATGCACTTCAAAAGATGAGTGCAGAAGAAATTGCACATGCTGGTAGTTGGGTGAATGAAACCGAAGTTTCTGAAATGCTCGTTAAGTCGCGATTTTGGGTAAAGAGGAGAATTGGAAGTGTGGGTATATCATCTGAAATTCGACTTGATCGTAAAGGTCATCCACGAACCCACTATCCACCTGAAATTATTGATACTCTTCAGATAAACTATCTTATTGAAGAAGAAAACAAGCTAGAAATCTAAACTCTCAAGTAAATCAGACAACTTCTTGTCTAATTCTTCTACTGTTCCATCGTTAATGACGTAGTGATCAGCAATCGCAATTGGGCCGCCCTTTTCAAGGTGTTCAATCTCAGTAATATCGCGTTCATGCGCTTCGGTAGCGGTAAACGGACGAATAGCTCGTTCAGATAGGCGACGGTAACGTAAGTGACGCGGTGTAACAATGGCTACGAGGCTTAACTCGCCAGGAAAGGCTTTCTTGAGTACGAGGAACTCAGTCCAGGTATAAAGGCCATCAGCGATAATACGGTGCTGCCCGGACGCTGCTAAGTGCTTAATTTGCTCAACAATTTTATTAGCAACAAAGTCTTTGCCATTTTTCTCGCGTACATCTTCGCGGAATTTTTGTTCGCTTGCTGCATTTCGTTCAATACCAGCTTCTTCCATGGCCTGAAGAATAACGCCACCAAAGTAAACTTTTGGATAGCCTTGTGCGGTAAAGTATTCGACGGCAGTTGATTTACCTGAGCCGGCTAAACCAACAAAGGCAACAATTTTGAGATTTTCGTGATGTGTCATAAGGGTATTGTAGCAGATTGTACTTTCGTCAGTGGTATACTAAAGACATGAAACGGCTTGCAGTAATTGACGGAAAGTCCGTATTTTATCGAGGATACTATGCGATGCCCGGACTTTCTTTACCGGACGGTACTCCTACGGGTGGCGTTTTTGGGTTTGCTTCAATTGCTATTGAACTTATTAAAAAGCTCGAACCTGATTACGTCGCCGTTGCCTGGGATATTAAAGGTACTAGCGCCGCTAAACGCCTGGAAATTTTTTCTGAATATAAAGCGGGCCGCACTAAGCCGGCCGATGATTTTTACGCTCAATTACCAATTTTACGCGAAGTACTAGAAGCCTTTAATTGGCCGTTGTATGAACTTGACCAATACGAAGCCGATGACATTATGGGTACCTTTGCGGCTCAAGCCAAAGAAGAAGGTATTGAGGCTTGTTTAATTACCGGTGATTACGACTTATTGCAACTTATCGATGATAATACGGGTGTATACATTACGCGTACTGGCAGTAGTGACTTAGTTCGTTACGACGACGAAGCTTTCGAAGCTAAGTACGGCGTGAAGGTGAGCCAGTTTGTCGATTACAAAGCCTTAGTAGGGGATAGTAGTGACAATATTCCCGGTGTACCACGGGTTGGCCCGAAAGCTGCCGAAAAGCTCCTTAATTCTTATGGTGATTTAGATGGAATTTATGCCCATGTTGATGAAGTAAAAGGTGCACAACAAAAGTATTTAACTGACGGTAAAGATTCGGCCTACATGAGCCAAAAGCTGGCCGCTATATATACCGACGCCCCAATTAAAATTGACTGGGATGAAGCCGACATCGAACGCACGCGTGTTGATAAAATTCTTGAAGTGTTACACAAATACGAATTTAGTTCACTTATTAAACGGCTTCCAAAGCATATGAAAATTGGCGACGAAGTTGTGGACGTTGAAGAAATTATTGAAGAACTTGAAGAAGTATCGGCAGAACCGTTAAACGAAGTTGCTTGGCCATCACCACTCATCATTGATGGTCCGGTGTTTGTTGAAGTATTTGGCGATGACGTCTGGATATCAATTGATGGCAAAAGCGCATCAAAGAAGGCAATTAAAGAAGTTGATCGCAACTTTTGGCATGCACTTGTTATGGCCCGCACAGTGAGCTACGATGCCAAGACGCTCTACCACGCACTTGATAAACTTGGCGCAGCAGCGCGCTTCGATGACGTACACGATTTACGCCAAGGCGCATTCTTGCTTGACCCGCTTGCTCGCGATAGGTCAGTTGCAGCACTAATTGGTTCTGAAACCGAAGACCCGTTAGATATTCTAGCTGGCTTAGTGCAAGTATATGAAGCTCAAAAAACTACCTTCGAAGCTGAACCTCGCTTAGCTGATATTGCGTACAACTATGATTTTCCGTTAACATACACACTGTTCCAGATTGAACGAACAGGGGTGAAAATTAACCCTGAACTCTTTGCAAAACTAAGCGAGAAGCTTGGCGATGAACACAAAAAGCTCGAACAAGAAATGTATACAATGGCTGGGTATGAATTTAATATCGGTAGCCCGGCACAACTTTCGGAAGTGTTATTTACGAAGCTACAGCTTCCGACCCAGGGTATTAAAAAAGGTAAAACCGGCTATAGTACCGGTCAAAAAGAGCTCGACAAACTTCGTGGCCAACACCCAATTATTGAGCTCATTGAGACCACTCGCGAACTCGCGAAGCTTAAAAACACCTACGTTGATACACTGCCGAAATTGGTTGATGCTGATAACCGAATCCATACAACCTTTAACCAGGATGTGGCTGCTACGGGGCGTTTAAGTAGTACCGAACCGAACTTGCAAAATATCCCTATCCGCACCGAAAAGGGCAGGCAAATTCGTGAAGCCTTTATTGCAGAAGGCGACAACGTTTTGGTTAGTGCTGACTACTCACAATTTGAACTTCGTTTAGCGGCTATTATGTCCAATGACGAAGTGCTTATTAACGACTTCAATGGTGATGTCGATATTCACACCAAAACAGCTAGCGAAGTATACGGCATTCCGATGGATGATGTCACTAAAGACCAACGCCGCGCGGCTAAGGTTATTAACTTCGGCGTTCTCTATGGCATGAGTCCGCATGGCTTATCCGCTGCTACGGGTATGTCATTCCCCCAAGCGAAAGATTTTATCGACCAGTATTTTGAACTTCGTAAGCCAATCCGTAAGTTTATTGACGATACTTTGGCAAAAGCCCGCACCGAAGGCTACGTTGAAACGTATTATGGCCGCCGTCGCCCAACACCCGATATTCAAAGTACCAACTTTATGGTTCGGGCTGGTGCCGAACGGGCTGCAGCTAATATGCCAATTCAGGGTACGGAGGCTGATTTAATGAAACGGGCTATGCTGCAAGTTGATGAACAAATCGGCGACCTTGGAAAACAGATTTTGCAAATTCATGATTCGATTTTAGTTGAATGCGCTAAAGAGAATGCCGAAAAGGTGAGCAACCTTTTAAAGACAATTATGGAAAGTGTTGCACCTGAACTAAGAATTTCATTAAAAGTTGATGTGCATAGCGGCACAAGTTGGGGTGATTTGTAATGATTAAAGCGATAATTTTTGATTGTTTTGGTGTGTTTATTGGCAACCCATACAAAATCCGTGCACAAGCACTCGAAGCTTCTGACCCGGAAAAGGCAGTTATTTTACACGATATTAACCGAGCTTCTGACAGGGGATACCTTGACCCTAATGAAACCGCTGCACAAATGGCGGAACTCATCGGTATAACGACCGAACAATTCTTAAGTGAACAAAAAAGTGGCGAAATTCGTAATGAAGAATTAGTTGCATACGTGAAAGCGTTACGTCCAAATTATAAACTTGCCATGTTGAGCAATATTAGTAGTCGCCAACGGCTTGATATTCGTTTTGAACACGGACAGTTAGATGAACTATTTGACGTGGTCGTTGCCTCTGGTGACGAAGGCTACATTAAACCTGAGCCAGAAATTTATCACATTGCCCTTGAACGCCTTGGTGTACTACCAGAAGAGTGTATTTTTATTGATGATATTTTTGAATATTGCCAAGGTGCTGAAGCGGTTGGAATTCATACAATTCAGTATTTAAATTTTCAACAAGCAATAACTGATTTAGAAGCCCTCATTGACAGGGGTAGTAAAACGGATTAAGGTAGGTTTATGGCTAAGTATAAAAACTCACGAATCTTACCGACTGTTTTAGTCGTTGTTATTGTTATCATCGCAATTGTTGCACTTATTTCTGGGGCTCGAGCAATCTTTTTCTCGGGTTCATCATCAAAACAGGAAGTTACCGATACAACCGTCGCTTCACTCCTTAGTACCGTCGACTCTAGTAGTGTAAGTATGTCAGTTCGTGGCCCAATTGTGGCTGATGAGAACTTCCACTCATACAGAATTGTGGTATCACCAACTAGTCGCCAAATCACTACTTACAACGGCTACTTGGGTACAATAATTGCCCAAAAAACGCTTGGTAATAATACCGCTGCCTATGAACAATTTGTTAATGCACTTAACTTAGCAAAAATGACCGCTGGTAACGAACCAAAAGACCAAGAAAATAATGACGTACGCGGTATTTGTGCAACCGGTAAGTTATCTGAATTTAGTATTTTAAGTAACGAGATGTCAGTTGAAACGCTTTGGACTTCAACCTGTGATGGTTCAAAAGGTACACTTCGTGCCAGTGCTCCTCAACTCAGCAGCTTATTTACGACTCAAATTCCCGACGCCGAAAAACTCATTCGCGCAGTATCTTTGTAGGAGGGTTGTATGCCTGAACTTCCAGAAGTAGAAACGGTTCGCCGCGGACTTGCCAAATTAATTATTGGTAAGGTTGTAAAAGGGGAAGTGCACGATACTGAAAAAGGTTTCCCTAATACCCCGCAAGACGTTAAGCAATTCTTAATTGGCGCTTCTATTACCGATGTTCGCCGCCGTGCGAAAGTATTGATGATAGACCTTTCAACCGACTATTCATTGCTTATTCACCTCAAAATGACTGGCCAACTAGTCTTCGTAGGCGACACCCGGTTTGGGGCGGGCCATCCGAACGATAGTTTAGTAAACGAATTACCCGATAAATCTACTAGGGTAACATTGAGTTTTGAAGATGGAACTAAGCTTTTCTTTAATGACCAGCGTAAGTTTGGTTGGGTACGGTTATTGCCAACAGCTGAAATTCCGAACATACCTTTTATGCAGAAGGTTGGTCCAGAGCCGCTGAGTGCAGATTTTACTGCTAAAGATTTTATTCAACGCCTCGCTCGTCGGCCAAAGACAAATATAAAAGCTGCCTTACTTGATCAGTCGGTTGTTGCCGGTATTGGAAACATATACGCCGATGAATCGTTATGGGGTGCGAAAATTCATCCAACCCGCTTGGTCTCACTGCTGACTGAGGCTGAGATGACCCTTTTGTATACAGAAATGCGCGCCGTTATGAACTTAGCTGTTGAAAAAGGCGGCTCTTCAAATAGTACCTATGTGAACGCCGAAGGCAAGAAGGGGAGTTATATGGACTTTGCCCGCGTTTTCCGGCGCGAAGGCCTAGAATGCCCTCGTTGTGGTTCAATTATTGAAAAATCACGCGTGGCCGGTAGGGGAACGCACACTTGTCCTGTCTGTCAGGTTGTCTAGGCTATACTAAAGGTATGATTACGCTATTAACGGGAGACAATAGTTTCGAGCGCCAGGAAGCCTTACAGGCGATTGTGGCTGGTTTTGATGGCACCGCTGAACGAGTAGACGGTGCGGGCCTAGAACTCCGCCAATTGCCCGACTTGTTAATGGGTGGCACGCTTTTTGCCGACAAACGCCTAGTGGTGATTTCTGATTTATCTTCCAATAGTTCATTGTGGCAAAAACTACCAAATTGGCTGCCGCGGTTATCTGACGATGTCCATTTAGTATTGATCGAGGAAAAACCTGATAAGCGGACTATTTCGTACAAGGCTTTAAAGGAAGTAGCCCGGCTGCAAGATTATCCAGCTTGGACCGACCGTGATTACCAAAAGGCTGAACAATGGTTTGAAGCGCGTGCTAAAACCCAGGGCTTAAAACTTGATAGGAAAACCGTTCACCATGTGGTGAGTAGGGTAGGGGTGAACCAGTGGCTGCTAGCTAATGCTCTTGAAACCCTTGTACTACTCGATGAGATTACCCCCGATACTATTAACCAATCTATTATCGCTAATGAATCAGAAAATATTTTTGAATTATTTGAAACCGCCCTTACTGGCAATAGGGCATTGCTGCGTGACATACTGCGCACCCTCGAACTTCAAGAAGACCCCTATGCGACATTCGCGCTTATATCTTCCCAAGCCTTTTCGCTGGCTGCCGTTGGCTATGCTGACGATACGCAAAACCCTAGTAAGGATTTTGCTATCCACCCCTTTGTCGCCTCAAAACTGATTCGCCACGCCAAACGCTTGGGTAAACCAGGCGTTGCACGGGTTATTAAGAAGTTTGCCCAAACCGATGCTGATATGAAAATTTCCAAAGCCGAACCTTGGTTATTGATTGAACGCCTTTTATTTGACCTCGCCTAGCAAAAAGCCATAAAAAAACTCCTCTATAAAAGAGGAGTTTTTAAGAGCAAGAGTAAATTACTTCTTAGCGGCAGGTTTCTTTGCAGCGGTTGTTTTCGCAACTGGTTTCTTTGCAGCAGCAGGTTTTGCAGCGGCTTTAGTAGCAGGCTTAGCAGTAGCTTTTGGAGCAGACTTCGCTGGAGCAGCTTTCTTTGTACCAGTAGCAAGCTTAACGCCAGCTGCCTTAGCAACCTTAGAAAGTTGGGCTTTACGGCGTGAAGCAGTTCGCTTTTCAAGAACGTTTTTCTTTACTGCAGTATCAAGTGCACTTTGTGCAGCTGATAGGGTAGCAGCAGTTGGTGTAGCAGTAAATTCTTTGATTGCATCGCGGAATGAACGCTTCGTAACAATGTTACGTTCACGTCGTTTAATAGTTTGTTTTGCTCGCTTAATAGCGGATTTGATAATTGGCATGAATTTCCTTCGCTTCTTTTATTTACTCTTTAACAAATTACTTTGTCTATTCAAGGGGTGATTATAGAGTAAAACGTACGAAATGTAAAGGTTAGGGGTTAGTTTTGTTGACGGGTTAAAAAACCTTATGCTATAGTGAGGCAAACGCGTCTAAAAAATAACGGACTAAAACAAAAACCATGGATGACATAAAAGCAAAACAACAAGTGGTCGAGAAGATAAAAGA
>Ga0247817_10000151_pt1 | contig 48111 bp, 33 predicted proteins | sample UWRJL212509R1_FD_178010 | JGI IMG/M metagenome (GOLD analysis project Ga0247817, IMG submission 178010) | Plant litter microbial communities from Arlington Agricultural Research Station in Wisconsin, United States - UWRJ-L212-509R-1 | ecosystem: Environmental > Terrestrial > Plant litter >... | reverse complement strand
GCATGTCGACGGCACTCGAGGCGATCGCCGCCCGCCAGGCCGGCATGGAGATCCTCGGCTTCTCCCTCATCACCAACCTCGCCGCCGGCATCTCGGCGACCGCACTGAGCCACGCCGAAGTGCTCGAAGCCGGTCGTGACGCCGAAGCATCCATCTCGGCGCTGCTCGCGAAGGTGGTGGGTGAGCTGTGACCCTTCGAGAGCCTCAGGGCAAGCGGCCGGACGCCCTTCGAGAGCCTCAGGGAACGCACCTTGACGCCGCGCGTGCCTGGATCGCCCAGGACCCGGATGCCACGACCGTCGCCGAACTCGAAGCCCTCGTGTCCGCGGTCGAGGACGGCGTCGAGAGTGCGCTCGCCGACCTCGCAGACCGCTTCTCCGCCCGGCTCGAGTTCGGCACCGCCGGGCTCCGCGGCGCGATCGGCGCGGGACCCAACCGGATGAACCGCGTGCTGGTCTCGCAGGCTGCCGCCGGCTTCGCCGCCTACCTCCTCGAGCGCGGCGAGAGCCCCAGCGTCGTGATCGGCTACGACGGACGCACCAACTCGCGCGTCTTCGCCGAAGACACGGCCGAGATCATGCAGGGCGCCGGCGTGCGTGCCATCCTGCTGCCGCGCCTGCTCCCCACTCCCGTGCTCGCGTTCGCCGTGCGGCACCTCGACGTGAGCGCGGGCGTCATGGTCACCGCCTCACACAACCCCGCAGCCGACAACGGCTACAAGGTGTACCTCGGCGGGTTCGACGAGGGCTCGCAGATCGTCTCCCCCGCCGATGCCGAGATCGCCGCGCAGATCTCGCGCGTCGCCTCCGAGTCGAGCGTGCTCGACCTCGCCCGCGCGACCGACTACGCGATTGCGCCGGAGTCTGTCGTTGCGGAGTACGTGCGGCAGACGGCATCCATCGTTCCCGACGGCCTCGAGCCGCTCAGCGTCGTCTACACGGCGATGCACGGCGTCGGTTGGGAGACGGCGTCAGCCGTGTTCGCCGCGGCCGGCTTCGACAACATCGTGCCCGTCGAGGAGCAGCGCGAACCCGACGCGGCATTTCCGACCGTGGCTTTTCCGAACCCGGAGGAACCCGGTGCCCTCGACCTCTCACTTGCCCTCGCGGCGACCGTCGGGGCAGACATCGTCGTCGCGAACGACCCCGACGCCGATCGCCTCGCGATCGCGGTTCCCGGTGTGGATGGCACGTGGCACCGCCTGAGCGGTAACACGGTGGGCATGCTCCTCGGGTGGCGCGCGGCGGCACGCCTCGAGGCGAACGACGAGGACGGCACGCTCGCCGCCTCCATCGTCTCCTCCCCCGCGCTCAAGGAGATCGCCCGCAAGTACAACCACGACTTCGCCGAGACCCTCACCGGGTTCAAGTGGGTGTCGCGCGTGGGCGGTCTCGCCTACGGCTACGAGGAGGCCCTCGGTTACCTCGTCGACCCTGCCAAGATCCGCGACAAAGACGGCATCTCTGCTGCCGTCGACTTTCTCTCGCTCGCCGCAGAACTCAAGGCCGACGGCTCGAGCGTCGCTGAGCACGAGCTCGCCTTCGCCGAGAAGTTCGGCGCCTATGCGTCGTCCCAGATCTCGCTGCGGGTTGCCGACCTCGCCGAGATCCCGGCCCTCATGAAGCGCCTGCGCTCTTCCCCGCCGGCCGAGATCGGCGGCATTCGGGTCGAGAGCATCGACGACTTCGCGGAGGGGTGGGGAGATTTCCCCGCCGGGGACATCCTGCGTTACTGGCTGCAGGGCAAGGGCCGCGTGATCGTGCGCCCGAGCGGAACCGAGCCAAAACTCAAGGTCTACATCGACGCGTCGAGCACCACGGGATCGGGTGCCGAGCGAGTTGCAGCTGCCCAGGCAGCCGTCGACACGTTGGATGCAGCGATGCGGGAGCTTCTGCGCTAGTTTCGGGCAGCGCGCTGCTTGCTCATGTCTTGCGAGCGTCTGTGTCGCGAACTCCTGCCGCACCGAGCCCGCGATCTGCCTGGGCCGCGAAAATCTCGCCTGTCCGTTTCGAAGCCCTCAGTTCGTGCTGACCTCAGTTCGTGCTGACCTCAGCACGAACTCATGCCCGCAGCCCAATTGGGTCGGAAAAGAGGGGCCCGGGTAAGTTGGTGCTGACCTCAGCACGAACTGAGGGCTCTGTTTCGCGCACCCGTTATTTTTGCCGGTCCACTCACGTCGCCGGCAGCGGCACAACAGCCGCTCACACCACCGACCGCGCGAAAGACACCCGCTCACACTACCGACCGCGCGAAAAAAGCTGGTCAGAGAGGTGGCCGGGCCCGAGGGCCACCGGGCACCGAACACCGGGCCCGCAGTCAGCAGGCAGCAGGCAGCAGGAAGCAAGCAGCAAGTACCAGGCCGCCCTCTACGACCCCAGCGCCGCCTCGAGCTTGCGCGTGAGTTCCTCGGTGTCGAAGTAGTTCTCGATCACGATGACGTCTGCGAAGGTCTTGCCTATCGCCTCGACGAACTCCGCGGATGTCAGGATCACCTGGGCGTCGCGCGCGGCATCCGCAAGGGAGGCCAGGTCGACGGCGGTCACTGTCGCGTTGATGTCGAGCTTCTTCAGCACGCGCTCCGCGTTGACCTTGAGGATGCCGGAGCTCCCGATGCCCGCGCCGCAGATGGTCACGATCTTCACGGGGTCACCCCCATGATGCGCTGCACATCCTCAACCGTCGAGGCTGCCGCGAGCGAGGCGATCGCATCGGAGTCGTTGAAGACGTTGGCGAGGGCCGCGACAGCGGCGAGGTGCTGGTCGGAGCGCGCCACGGCGAGGCCGAGCACGACCGAAACCGGGTCATTGTGCGGGTGCCCGAAGGCCACCGGCGACGCGAGCGTCACGATCGCGAGACCGTCGGCGAGCACTGTGGGTCCGGGGCGCGCGTGCGCGAGGGCGAGCCCCGGCGCGATCACGACGTACGGGCCGTGCTCCTCGATCATGCGGATCATCTCGTCCTCGTAGGCCGGGAGTGCGGCCCCCGAGCGCACGAGGGCAGCACCGGCGAGGCGCACCGCAGCGCGCCAGTCATCGGCGGTGGCGCCGACCTCAATCGCCGACGCGGGAAGCGGGGGAAGGGACATCCCTATGCACGCTCGAATCCGGCAGTGATCTGGTCGGCGAGGTCCTCGCGGTCTTCGATCGGCAGGAACGTGGCGGCCGCAGCATTGAGCTGGAACACCTCGAGATCGGTGAGGTCGTATCCGAAGGTCTCGGCGAGCAGAAAGAGCTCCTTCGACAGGCTCGTGTTGCTCATCAGGCGGTTGTCGGTGTTGACCGTGACCCTGAAGCCGAGCTGGTAGAGAAGGTCGAAGGCGTGCTCGTGCAGCTCGGTGCCCCAGGCGTTGGTCTGCAGATTGGATGACGGGGCAAGCTCGAGTGCGATCTCGCGATCCTTCACCCACTGCGCCACCGGCCCGAGGGTGACGTAGGTGCCCTCGTCGTCCTCGCTCTGGGTGGTGATGTCCTCTGCGATCCGCACTCCGTGGCCGAGGCGCAGCGCGCGACCGTCGAACAGCGCGCCCTTGATGCTCTCGATTCCGTCGGCCTCGCCGGCGTGCACAGTCGCGGGCAGGTAGTTGCGGGCGAGAAAGTCGAACGCCTCGCGCAGGTTGCCGGCCGGGAAGCCCGCCTCGGCTCCCGCGATGTCGAACCCGACGACGCCGTTGCCGCGGTGGCGCACCGCGAGCTCGGCGATCTCCAGTCCACGGTCGGCGTGGCGCATGGCGCTCACGAGCTGACCAATCCGGATGCTCTTGCCGGTGGCCTGCACGTCGGCGATACCTGCCTCGATGCCCTCCTGCACGGCTTCGACTGTCTCGTCGAGCGTGAGGCCCTGGGAGACGTGCTGCTCGGGCGCCCAACGGATCTCACCGTAGATGACGCCGTCGCTGCCGAGGTCCTGCACGAATTCGCGCGCGACGCGGAACAGGCCCTCCTTCGTCTGCATGACGGCCGTGGTGATGTCGAAGGTCTTGAGGTACTCGACGAGCGAGCCGCTGTCGGACTTCTGGGCGAACCACTCGCCGAGCTCTGCGGCGTCGGTGGAGGGCAGCTCGTAGCCGATGTCGCTCGCGAGGTCGATGATCGTCTGGGGGCGCAGTCCGCCGTCGAGGTGGTCGTGCAGCGAGATCTTCGGAAGTGCGGTGATGGATGCGCCGCTTCCGGGCAGGACGAAGTCCTCAGTAACTGTGCTCATGCCTCAAATCTACAGCCTGTAGAAGTGAACGACGGATGAACTACGAGATCCGTCCGGCAATGAGCGGCGCGAGCTCGGGAGCCTCGTCGCCGATTGCATACGCACCCTCGAGCGCCTCGAGTGCACGGGCGAATCGCTCGGGCTCGTCGGCGCTGAGCGTGAAGAGCGGCTGGCCCTCGGTAACCGTGTCACCCGGTTTCGCGTGCAGGTCGATTCCGGCCGAGTGCTGCACCGGGTCCTGCTTGCGCGCGCGGCCCGCGCCGAGCCTCCACGCTGCGATTCCGAACGGAAGAGCCTGCTGCTCGACGAGGATGCCACTACGCGTCGCGGTGACGACGTGCGTCTCTTTCGCAACGGGAAGTGCCGCGGAGGGGTCGCCGCCCTGGGCGCGGATCATGGCGTTCCAGGTGTCCATCGCCTGGCCGTTCTTCAGCGCTCCGGCGACGTCCGCGTCATGCACGCCAGCGAGCTCGAGCATCTCGCGCGCGAGGGCGATCGTGAGCTCGACAACATCCGCGGGGCCGCCACCGGCGAGCACCTCGACGGATTCCCGCACCTCGTTGGCGTTGCCGATCGCGTTGCCGAGGGGCACGTTCATGTTGGTCAGCAGCGCAACGGTGTCGACGCCGGCATCCTTGCCGAGCTGCACCATCGTCTCGGCGAGCTCGCGGCCCCTGGCCGGATCCTGCAGAAACGCGCCGGAGCCGAACTTCACGTCGAGCACGAGGGCTGCGGTGCCCTCGGCGATCTTCTTGCTCATGATCGAGGAGGCGATGAGCGGGATGCACTCGACGGTGCCGGTGATGTCCCGCAGCGAGTACAGCTTGCCGTCGGCGGGCGCGAGGCCGGAGCCCGCTGCGCAGATGACCGCACCGACATCCTCGAGCTGCTGGTAGAACTCTTCGTTCGAGATGGATGCCCGCCAGCCCGGAATGCTCTCGAGCTTGTCGAGGGTGCCGCCGGTGTGGCCGAGGCCACGGCCGGAGAGTTGCGGAACAGCGACTCCGAATGACGCGACGAGCGGTGCGAGCGGAAGCGTGATCTTGTCGCCGACGCCACCCGTGGAGTGCTTATCGGTCGTGCGTTTCGACAGCGACTCGAAGCTCATGGTCTCGCCGCTCGCGATCATGGCGAGGGTGAGGTCACGGATCTCGTCACGCTGCATACCGTTGAGGAAGATCGCCATTGTCATGGCCGACATCTGCTCGTCGGCGACGTAGCCGCTCGTGTAGGCGTCGATGAGCCAGTTGATCTGCGCGGTGTCAAGCACACCCTTGTCGCGCTTGGTGCGGATGAGGTCGACGACGTCGAAGGGCTCGATGGCCATGGGTGGGTCCTTTCGTTTCCTGAGGCTCTCGAAGGGTGAGAGTGTCAGGAGATTGTCGCTTCGGGAGCCTCAGCGAGCGTCGGCTGCGTACTCGGCGAGCTGGCGCGGCCCGAACGCATCGGGGAGCACCTCGTCGATCGTCTTGAAGCCCGAGACAGTCTCGAGCACCATGCCATCGGCAGAGAATTCGTAGAGCAACTGGCGGCAGCGACCGCACGGCATGAGGATGTTTCCGTGACCGTCGACGCACGTGAAAGCGACGAGCTTTCCGCCGCCGGTCATCGCGAGGCTCGAGACCAGAGCGCACTCCGCACACAGGCCGACGCCGTAGGAGGCGTTCTCGACGTTGCATCCACTCACGATGCGACCGTCGTCAACGAGCGCAGCCGCACCAACGGGAAAATTGGAGTACGGCGAGTACGACCTGGCCATCGCGTCGTTTGCTGCGAGACGCAGGGCGTCCCAGTCGATGTCGACCATGTGTGACTCCTATTGCTTGATGTACGGCTTGCCGGAGGCCGCCGGGCCGACGACGCGACCGACGAGGCCCGCGACCGCGATGAGGGTCACGAGGTACGGCACCATGGCGATGAGGTCCGGCGGGATGGATGAACCGGTCTGCCCCGCGAAGATCCTGAAGTTCTTCGAGAAACCGAACAGGAGTGCGGCGAGGGTCGTGAGCCAGGGATTCCAGCGCCCGAGGATGACCGCGGCGAGGGCGATGAAGCCCTGTCCGGCGCTCATCTCGCGCACGAAGGCGCCGACCGAGCCGAGCGTGAGAGCTGCACCGCCGAGGCCGGCGATCATGCCCGCGATGGTGACGCTCCAGAAGCGCGTGCGGTTGACGTTGATGCCCACGGTGTCGGCGGCGAGGGGGTGCTCACCGACGGCGCGCAGGCGGAGGCCGGTGCGGGTCTTGAAGAGCACGAACCAGACGAGCGGCACGAGGATGAACATGAGGTACGTCGTGATGCGCTGGTTGAAGAACACGTCACCGAGGACCGGGATCTCCGACAGGAGCGGGATCGGCAGGAACGGCAGGGTTCCCGGAAAGTTGAACTCCTTGGAGTTGTCGCTCAGCACGGCCGCGTAGAAGAAGTTCGTGATTCCGATGACGAGGGTGTTGAGAACGACACCCACGATCACCTGGTCGACGAGGTACTTGATCGAGAACGCCGCGAGCACGAGCGAGACGAGCGCGCCACCGACGAGCGCGGCGATGATGCCGAGCAGGAGGTTGTCGGTGATGCTCGCCACGACGGCGGAGACGAAGGCGCCGGCGAGCAGCTGGCCCTCGATCGCGATGTTGACGACACCGACGCGCTCACCGATGACACCGGCGAGGGCCCCGAAGACGACGGGTGTCGCGAGTGCGATCGATCCGGTGATGAGGAAGACGACGGGGATCTTCGATCCTGCGCCGGTCCAGAGAATGAGCGCGACGACGAAGAGCACGCCGAACGCGATGACGACCCAGATCGGCACGGCGCGACGGCCGAGCGTGAGCCAGACCGAGAAGGCCGCGAGGGCGAGCAGCGCGATGCTGAGAACGAGGCAGACGACCTTCGAGACGACCGGGAGGTTCGGCAGGGCGATGGTGTCGCCGGTGTCGGAGAAGACGATCGTTGCGAGACGCTCGTCACCGAGCAGGCCGAAGAAGACGAAGGCGAGGACCGAGAGCACGCCGAGGGCGATCGAGGTCTTCCACTTGCGCGGTACCTCCGTTGCGGTGTGCACGACGGGCACGCTGGACGGTGTGGCTACAGCAGTCACTTGGTCACCCCCTTCTTGAGAGCGCGGATTCTGCCGCGGGATCCCGGGATCTTGGTCGAGGCGGCCGGGAGACGGAAGATGGCCCGGATGAGCGGAGGTGCTGCGATGAAGAGCACGATGAGTCCCTGCACGACGCCGAGGAGCTCAGGCGCGACATCCGCGACCTGCATGGCGGGGCCACCGGCCTTCATCGCACCGAACAGGATTCCGGCGAGGAAGACGCCGACGGCGTTGGAGCCACCGAGCAGTGCCACGGTGATCGCGTCGAACCCGATGCCGGAGTCGATGTTGGGCGTGAAGCCCGCCGTGCGACCGAGCGCCTGGTTCACGCCGGCGAGACCGACGAACGCGGCGGAGATCGCCATGGCGAGGATGTAGACGCGGTCGACGTTGATTCCGGCGGTGCGTGCGGCGCTCGGGTTGAGGCCGACGGCACGGAACCGGTAGCCGAGCGTCGAACGCTCCATGAGCCACCAGAAGAACACCGTTGCGCCGATGACGAGGATGAAGCCCCAGTGCAGTGCGAAGCCGTCGCCGAACAGCAGCGGGAACTGCGCCGACTTGTCGGGCGCCACAGTCTTGGGCGTTCCGCCCGCCGTGGGGTCCTGCAGGATCGGCGTGCGCATTACGTAGGTGAGCAGGTAAAAGGCGACGTAGTTGAGCATGATCGTCACGATCACCTCGTGCGCTCCGGTCTTCGCCTTGAGGAATCCGACGAGGCTGCCGAAGGCCGCTGCCGCGCCGATGCCGACGACGATCGCGACGAGCAGGTGCAGCGGGAACGGCAGGTGCAGCTGGAAGCTCACGAAGGCGGCGAATCCCGCACCGAAGAGCAGCTGGCCCTGGCCACCGATGTTGAACATGCCGACACGGAAGCTCAGCGCGATGCCGAGACCTGCGACGATCAGGGGTCCGGCGAGGCGCAGGGTCTCGGTGAAGGGGCGCACGACCGCGGTGAAGTTGTCACCGTTGAAGTTGAGGATCGAGCCGCGGAACAGGGCTCCGTAGGAGTCACCGACGGCTCCGCGCGCTGCGTTCCAGGCATCCGAGGGGCGGGAGAAGATGTAGCCCGACGCCTTGATGAAGTCCTCGTTGGTGAGGATGATGAGCACGGCGCCGATGACGAAGGCGAGGATGATCGCGAGGATCGTGCGCAGCGGGCTGCCCGACAGGATCTCGTCGAGCGCTACCTTCCAGCGCGAGGCCTCAGCGGGCTCCTCGAGCGCCGGATCGAGGGTGGTGTCGAGCACCGGGTCAACGGCCTCTGGCGACGCAGCGGGGTTCTTCTTGCTCATGATTCGATTCCTGCCATCATTTCGCCGAGGCGGGCGCGGGTGGTGTCTGGTCCGACGATGCCGACGATGCGTCCGCGGTACATGACTGCGATGCGATCGGCGAGGCCGAGCACCTCGTCGAGCTCGGTCGAGACGATGAGCACCGGGATGCCCGAGTCCCTCGTCGCGATGATCCGGTCGTGCACGAACTCGATCGATCCGACGTCGAGTCCGCGAGTGGGTTGCGACGCGATGAGCAAGCGGAGCTCCCGCGAGAGCTCGCGAGCGAGCACCACCTTCTGCTGGTTTCCTCCGGAGAGGCGGCCGGCGAGGGTGGTGGTTCCCTGGGTGCGGATGTCGAACTCCTCGATCGCCTTCTCGGCGAAGTCCTCGAGGTAGTCGAACTTGATGGTGAGGCCCTTGGCGAAGGGCTCGCCGACGCTGCGGTCGAGCATGAGGTTCTCGGCGACCGAGAACTCTGCGACGAGTCCGTCTTTCTTGCGGTCTTCTGGAACGAATCCGATTCCCGCGTCGAGGCTGTCGCGCACCGACGCGCCGACGAGTTCCTTGCCGTCGAGCGTGACGCTTCCGCGCACTCCGCTGCGGAGCCCGAGGATCGCCTCGGTGAGCTCGGTCTGGCCGTTGCCCTGAACTCCGGCGATCGCGAGAACCTCACCCTCGCGGATCGTGAAGGTCACATCGTCGAGAAGGCGGTTGCCCGTGGCATCCAGCACAGTGAGGCCGGCAACCACGAACGACTCTGCACCGAGCTTCGGCGGGTTCTTGTCGACGCTCAGGTCGACGGTGCGACCGACCATGAGCGACGCGAGCTCTTTGGTCGACGCTGTCGGGCTCGCCGTTGCGACGATCTTGCCGAGGCGCACGACGGTGATGCGGTCGGCGACTTCGCGCACCTCGCGCAGCTTGTGGGTGATGAAGACGATCGAGGTTCCGGATGCCGCGAGCTGCTTCATGATCACCATGAGCTCGTCGGTCTCCTGCGGCGTGAGTACGGCCGTCGGTTCGTCGAGCACAAGCACCTTGGCGTCGCGGGCGAGCGCCTTGATGATCTCGACGCGCTGCTGGGCTCCCACGGGAAGGTTCTCGACGACGTCATCGGGGTCGATCTCGAAGCCGAAGCGTTCGGAGATCTCGCGCACGAGCTCGCGGGCCGCAGGGAGGTCGAGCACGATTCCGCCCTTGACCGGCTCGTGGCCGAGCATGACGTTCTCGGCGACGGTGAAGACGGGGATGAGCATGAAGTGCTGGTGCACCATGCCGATGCCCGCGGCGAGCGCGTCGCCGGGGCCGGAGAAGTGCACGACCGTGTCGTCAAGCAGGATCTCGCCCTCGTCGGCCTTGTACAGGCCGTACAACACGTTCATGAGGGTGGACTTGCCTGCGCCGTTCTCGCCCAGGAGACAGTGGATCTCGCCGGGTTCGATCGTGAGGTCGATGTGATCGTTGGCGGTCAGTGCGCCAAAGCGCTTCGTGATGCCACGGAGTTCAAGTTTCATCGTCTTCGAATTCTGCCAGTTATTCGGGTGAGCGCCACATCTTTGTGGAGCCGGCCACAAGGTGTAGGTGCCGGGGGAAATAGTACGCCGGGATGGCCCGTGGGCCATCCCGGCGACTGTGGTGCGGGTGTTACTTACTGAAGCGGGTTGATCGTGCCGTCGATGATGCCCTTTTTGAGCTCGTCGAGCTTCGCGATCGTCTCGTCCGAGACCTCGAAGTCGCCGAATTCCGCAAGAGCGGTTCCGTCGTTCGCGAGGGTTCCGACGTATGCAGCACCGTCGAACTCAGCGCCGTCAACGAGCTCGGCGATGATGTCGTAGACAGCCTTGGTCATGCGCTTCTCGACCGAGGTCAGGACCTTGTCTGCGTACTCGGGGCTGGTGACTGCGATGTCCTTGTCGACACCGATGAAGACGACGTCCTTGCCGGACTCGTCGATTGCCTCAGCCGACGCGGAGAACAGGCCACCGGCGACGGGGAACAGTACGTCCGCGTCCTGAGCGATCTGGTTGGCGGAGATGCTCTTCGCACCCTCGGTGTCGCCGAAGCCGTCGGTGAAGGCGCCGGTCTTTGCGGCCGGGTCCCATCCGAGAACGGTGACGGTCTCGCCGGTCTCAGCCTCGTACGCCTTGGCGCCGAAGTAGAAGCCGCTCATGAAGTCGGTGACTGCGTCGATCTGGAGTCCGCCGTACGTGCCGACGACCTTCGTGGTCGAGTAGGACGCTGCGAGGTAGCCAGCGAGGTAGCTGGACTGGTTCATCGCGTACTGAACCGGCTTGAGGTTCGTGGCGCCGTTGGACCAACCGTCGATGGTCACGTAGTGCGACTCGGGGTTTGCCTCTGCGGCAGCGTTGACAGCGTCAACGAGGTTGAATCCGACAGCGAAGATGATGTCGCAGTCAGCTTCGACCATGGAAGCCAGGTTGGGCTCGAAGTCCTCGGTGGACTGCGACTCAGCGTCAGCGGTCTTGATGCCGAGTTCTTCCTTGGCCTGCAGGAGACCGTCGTACGCAGCCTCGTTGAACGACTTGTCGTTCCAGCTGCCCTCGTCGGAAACTGCACAACCCGTGAAGTCGACCTCGGGTACTTCGGCAACTTCTTCGGGGGCTGCTGCACAGCCGGCGAGTACGAAGGCTGCTGCGCCAACGAGCGCGAGGCCTGCGAGGCCGCGCTTGCGTGTGATTACGTTCACTAGAAATCCTCCAGATGCATGCCCTGGCGGTACCAAGGCGGTTGGAACCAGATTACCGATTGTTACCAACCGCGCCAGTAGGAAAAAGCCTGACCGGGTCAGACGTTACAAAGCTGGGACACTCCCGTAATGAGTCGGAAACTGATTAACGAAGTTCGCGGCTCGGCGTTGTCTCGAGTGCGAAAAGTGACGACAAGTACGCGGAGAATCCCTCAGCATCGACACTCTCGATGACGCGGGCGTTCTCGGCCAGTCCGTGCACTCCCCACGACATCGCGGAGTACCCGCGCGTGAGGTCAGAACCGGTCTCGATGTCGACCGCGTAGCGGTTCTCCCCCGTGACGAGCTCCGGGTGCAGGAGCACGGCGGCGCTCAGCGAGTCGGGGTGGGTGGAGCCGGGGATCCCGACACTCTCGTCGAAGTCGAGCGTTGTCGAGACGACCCGCTCGAAGAAGGCGCCGAGCGCCGTGCCGTTCGCACCGATCGTCGAGATCGTCTCGCGCGAGAACACCGCGTCGCGCAGCGTGAGCGGCGCCCACGGGATGACGGTGATCTCGAAGCCAGCCTCGAACACCGTCTTGGCGGCCTCCGGGTCGACGTAGAAGTTGTACTCGGCAGCGGCCGTGATGTTGCCGCGGGCGTTGTTCGAGCCGCCCATGATGAACAGCTCCTTGACGTTCGTGACGAACGACGGGTCTTTCACGGCGGCCATCGCGATGTTGGTGAGCGGGCCGATGCAGACGATCGAGATTTCTCCCGCGGATGCCGCCACCTGCGCGATGAGCGCGTCGACGCCGTGTTCGGGCTCCGGCGTGAGTCCTTCGAAGTCCATCGTCAGACCGCCGGCGCCATCACCGTGCACGTTCTCGGCAGACACCCACTCGCGCACCATTGGGCGGCGGCACCCGAGGTAGACCGGCACCTCACCGAGGCGACCGGCGACACTGAGCGTCATCCACGCGTTGAGCACCTGGCGCTCGAAGCCCACGTTGCCGGCGACCATCGTGATGGCACGCAGGTCGGCGACGGGGTCGAGGAGTCCGACGAGCAGTGCGACGCAGTCATCCTGCGCGGTGTCGGTGTCGATGATGAGGGGAATGCGGGTAGTCATGCGGGTGGATCCTTCAGCGGGTTAGAGAACGTCGGTGCGACCGGAGAGCTTGAGCGCGTCGACGACGGCCTTCACCCGCTGTGCGTTCGCACTCGTGGTGACGAGCAGGGCGTCGGGGGTGTCGACGACAACGATGTCGTGCACTCCGATGAGGGAGATGACGCGCTTGGTCTGGCTGACGACGACGCCGCTCGACGAGTCGGAGAGCACGCGGGCGTTCTCACCGAGAATGGCCAGGTTCGCCTTGCGGCCCCCGTTGTGGAGTTTGGCGATCGAGGCGAAGTCCCCCACGTCGTCCCAGTCGAACTTGCCGGGGATGACCACGAGGCGGCCCTCTTCTGCAGCGGGCTCCGCGACCGTGTAGTCGATGGCGATGCGCTCGAGCTCCGGCCAGACCACGTCGACGACGGCGCCGCGCGACGGGGTATCCCAGGCCTCTGCGAGCGTGAGGAGCCCGGCGAGCAGTTCGGGGCGTGACCGGCCGATCTGCTCGAGCAGCACGTCGGCACGCGAGATGAACATGCCACCGTTCCACAGGTACGAGCCGGCATCGACATAGGCCTGCGCGGTCTCGAGGTCGGGCTTCTCGACGAAGCGGTCGACGGTCAGGGCGGAGGGCGCGCCATCCACGTCAAGGGCAGAGCCGGTGTGGATGTACCCGAAGCCGATGGCCGGCTCGGTGGGCGTGATGCCGATCGTGGCGATGTAGCCCGCCGAGGCGGCCGCGACGGCTTCGGCGACAGCACGGCGGAACCCGGCCGTGTCTTTGATCACGTGGTCGGCCGCGAACGAGCCGATGACGACGTCGGGCTCGCGTCGCACGAGGATCGCGGCGGCGAGGCCGATCGCGGCGGTCGAGTCCTTCGGCTCGCTCTCGAGCACGACATTGGGGTCGGTGAGGGCAGGAAGCTCACGCTCGACGGCGGCGCGGTGCGCGCGGCCGGTGACGACCATGATGCGCTCTTCGCCCGAGATGGGGGCGAGGCGTTCCCAGGTGTCGCGAAGAAGCGACTGGCCTGAGCCGGTGAGGTCGTGGAGGAACTTGGGCGCGTCGGCGCGCGAGAGAGGCCACAGTCGGGATCCGATGCCACCGGCAGGGATAACGCTGTAGAAGTTGTCAAGGCCGACTTCGGTCTTTTTCATGCCTCCACCCTAGACTCCAGCGGGCTCCCAGCCGGATGGGTCATCCACGCTGGGAAAAGTATCTTGAAATCGAGCTACTTAGGCTTACCTGAGCAGCGGGCCAACTACCACGCGGATACACTGGGAAGAGTTCGATGACCGAACATCCGCGAGGAGGATCTGGTGCCGCAGGAATCGGCGGGAGCTCTGGCGCAGAAGCGTGCAGTTCCCACAATCAAGACGCCCCGGCGCCCGGCTGGAACGCTGTATCGCGGCCGCGAAGGAATGTGGTCGTGGGTCATTCACCGGATCACCGGTGTGGCCATCTACTTCTTCCTTCTCGTGCACATTCTCGACACGTCCCTCGTGCGGCTCAGCCCCGAGGCCTACAACGCCGTGATCAACACGTACAAGACGCCGATCATGGGTCTCGGTGAGATCGCACTCGTCGCCGCAATCGGCCTGCACGGTCTCAACGGACTGCGGATCATCCTCATCGACTTCTGGAGCGTCGGTACCAAGCACCAGAAGCTCATGTTCTACATCGTCATCGCCCTCTGGTTGGTTCTGCTCGCCGGGTTCATCCCGCGACAGCTGATGCACGTCTTCGGAGGCTGAGCACCATGACCACCTACATCGAAGACCCGCGCAGCAAGGTCGTGCGCGTCAAGCGCCGCGGCATCAACTGGGAGAAGTGGGGCTGGATCTACATGCGTGCGAGCGGCATCGTGCTGCTCGTGCTGATCTTCGGCCACCTCTTCGTCAACCTCGTCGCCGGTGAAGGCGTCAAGGCCATCGACTTCGCATTCGTCGCGGGAAAGCTCGCCGACCCGTTCTGGATCGTGTGGGACACCCTCCTGCTGTGGCTCGCCCTGATCCACGGCGCGAACGGCATGCGCACCCTCGTCAACGACTACGCGACGAAGCCCGTCGTGCGTCGCATCCTCCTCGGGGCGATCCTCGCCTCGACTGCCGTACTCCTCCTGCTTGGAACCCTTGTGATCTACACCTTCGACCCGTGCCCCGCGGTGGACCCGAGCCAGCTTGAGCTGCTCCCGAGCTTCTGCCCGGTGCCGTAATGGGTATCGCCCTCGGTACAACCGAGATCGAAGACGGCGCGATCGTCGACGGAGTTCACTACCACCAGCACGACATCGTGATCGTCGGAGCCGGTGGCGCGGGCATGCGAGCCGCCATTGAGGCCGGCCCCCACGCATCCACCGCCGTCATCTCGAAGCTCTACCCGACGCGCTCGCACACCGGTGCCGCGCAGGGTGGCATGGCCGCGGCCCTCGCGAACGTCGAGGAAGACAACTGGGAGTGGCACACCTTCGACACTGTCAAGGGTGGCGACTACCTCGTCGACCAGGACGCCGCCGAGATCCTCGCAAAAGAGGCGATCGACGCGGTCATCGACCTCGAGAACATGGGACTGCCGTTCAACCGCACGCCCGACGGCAAGATCGACCAGCGTCGTTTCGGTGGTCACACCGCCGACCACGGCAAGACCCCGGTGCGTCGCGCCTGCTACGCCGCCGACCGCACGGGCCACATGATCCTGCAGACCCTGTACCAGAACTGCGTACGCCTGGGCATCAACTTCTTCAACGAGTACTACGTTCTCGACCTCGTGATGACTTCGGTTGATGGTGTCGACCAGCCCTCTGGTGTTGTTGCCTACGAGCTGTCGACCGGCAACCTGCACGTCTTCCAGGGCAAGGCGATCATCTTCGCCACCGGTGGTTTCGGCAAGATCTACAAGACGACGTCGAACGCGCACACCCTCACGGGTGACGGCGTCGGCATCATCTGGCGCAAGGGCCTTCCGCTCGAGGACATGGAGTTCTTCCAGTTCCACCCGACGGGTCTCGCCGGCCTCGGCATCCTCCTCTCGGAGGCAGCCCGAGGCGAGGGGGCCATCCTCCGCAACAGCGAGGGTGAGCGCTTCATGGAGCGCTACGCCCCCACGATCAAGGACCTCGCACCGCGTGACATCGTCGCGCGCTGCATGGCGACCGAGATCCGTGAGGGTCGCGGCGGCGGACCCAACAAGGACTACGTCTACCTCGACATTACCCACCTCGAGCCCGCCGTCATCGACGCGAAGCTCCCGGACATCACCGAGTTCGCCCGCACCTACCTCGGCGTGGAGCCCTACACCGAGCCCGTGCCCGTGCTGCCGACGGCCCACTACGCGATGGGTGGCATCCCCACAAACGTCGCCGCCGAGGTGCTGCGCGACAACACGACCGTCGTGCCCGGCCTGTACGCCGCCGGCGAGTGCGCGTGCGTCTCGGTACACGGCTCGAACCGACTCGGCACCAACTCGCTGCTCGACATCAACGTCTTCGGCAAGCGCGCCGGCAAGAACGCCGTCGAGTACGTCAAGACCGCGTCGTTCACCCCCCTGCCGGAAGACCCGGCCAAGGGCATTCGCGACATGCTCGTCATGTTGAGCGCCTCGACCGGCACCGAGAAGATCGCGGCGATCCGCAAGGAGCTGCAGGACTCGATGGACCGCAACGCCCAGGTGTTCCGCACCGAGGAGAGCCTCATCGAGGTCACCAAGGTGATCGAGGGACTTCGCGAGCGCTACAAGAACATCGCCGTGCAGGACAAGGGCAAGCGCTTCAACACCGACCTGCTCGAGGCTGTTGAGCTGGGCTTCTTGCTCGACCTCGCCGAGGTTGTCGTCTACTCGGCGATGAGCCGCAAGGAGAGCCGCGGCGGTCACTTCCGCGAGGACTTCCCCGACCGTGACGACGCCAACTTCATGGTCCACACGATGGCCTACCTCGAAGGCGACGCGCACTCCGCCGACGCCGGAGACCACATTCGCCTGAGCACCAAGCCCGTGGTCATCACGCGCTACCAGCCGATGGAGAGAAAGTACTGATGTCGAACGCAGTTCTCGAGAACAAGCCCGCAGCGCCGGAAGAGATTCCGACGTTCACCGCGACCCTCATCATCCGCCGGTTCGATCCGGACGTCGATGAAGAGCCGCGCTGGCAGGACTTCGACGTCGAGGTGTACGGCACCGACCGCGTGCTCGACGCCCTCCACAAGATCAAGTGGGAGCAGGACGGCTCACTGACGTTCCGTCGCTCGTGTGCCCACGGCATCTGCGGCTCCGACGCCATGCGCATCAACGGCCGCAATCGCCTCGCCTGCAAGACCCTGCTCAAGGATCTGGACATGACGAAGCCGATCTACGTCGAGGCCATCAAGGGGCTCCCCCTCGAGAAGGACCTCATCGTCGACATGGAGCCCTTCTTCGAGTCCTACCGCCAGATCAACCCGTTCCTCATGGCCGGTGGCAACACGAAGGACGGCAAGGAGCGCAAGCAGTCCCCCGTCGAGCGTGCCCGCTTCGACGACACCACCAAGTGCATCCTGTGCGCGGCGTGCACGTCGAGCTGCCCGGTCTTCTGGACCGACGGCCAGTACTTCGGCCCCGCCGCGATCGTCAACGCGCACCGCTTCATCTTCGACTCGCGCGACGAGGGCGCCCAGGTGCGCCTCGACATCCTCAACGACAAGGAGGGCGTGTGGCGTTGCCGCACGACCTTCAACTGCTCCGAGGCGTGCCCGCGCGGCATCCAGGTGACGCAGGCCATCGCCGAGGTCAAGCAGGCAATACTCACCGGTCGGGTCTCGTAACTCGAACGTACGAAAGAGCGGCGGCTGGGTCATCCAGCCGCCGCTCTTTTTTTGATGAGTGGATGGCCCGTTAACCGCCACAGGGCGGCCGACCGAAGTCGACCGCCCTGATGGGCTAGGTGTTGCGCGAAACTACAGTGAGCAGCCTTCGGTGAGCACTGCGGTCGGGAGCGAGTCAGCCGTTCCCACCGTGTAGCCGTCGCGGGTGGCCGTGACCCGCACGAAGACTGTCGCCCCTGCCTGACCGTACTCGGTCGTGTAGGTCGACTTGGTGGCGCCCTGGATGGCGTCGTTTCCGTCGGTGTGGAGGTACCACTGGTACGACAGCTGCACTCCGTCGAGCGACCACACACCCGGTGTCGCGGTCAGCGTCGAGCACGTCGCCGCGGAACCAGTGACCTTGGGCGCGTTGGCACCCGTGGCCGTGGGCGCTGCACCGAGGATGACCTTGACCTCGTTGGAGACCGCGTACGACGAGTCGAAGCCCGCACGCTTGGCGATGACCTCAACGCCGATCACATCTCCGAGGTGGTCGCCCTGCGGCGTGTACGTCGTACCGGTTGCGCCGGGGATGACGGTTCCGTTGCGCGTCCACTTGTAGGTGAGCGTCGGCGCGAAGGTCCAGATGCCGGTGGAAACGGTGAGCGGTGTTCCCACCGCACCCGAACCACTGACCACCGGGGCGCTCAGCGGGTACAGACCGTTCTCGCCGTAGATCTCCACAGAGGCCGCGGTGTAGACCTTGTCCTCGTATCCGGAACGCTTGTACGTCACGACGAGCGAGACGATGGTGTCCTGGTCGGCGAGCACCGTCGTGTACGACAGCTTCGTGGCCTTAGCGATTGCAACCGGCGCCGCCTCGTTGGCCTGGCGGAACCACTGGTAGCTCACGGTGTAGCCGGGCTGACCGTACTCGACGGCTGCCAGGAGTGTTGCACCCACAAAGCCCCAGTCGTCACCGGTGTACACGACGCCCTCTTCTGCGGCTGCGCCCTTAGCGACAGTGACCGGTTCGGAGGTCCAGACGGCCGTAGCGTGCTCAATGGAGCTCGAGGTGATCCTCATCGTGAGCGGCTTGCCCACCTGCGAGGCGACCGGCGTGTACGACATTCCCGTCGCGCCCTTGATGGCCTTGCCGGAGAGCAGCCACTGAAGTGCGTAGGTCGGGTTAACGGTGGCGCCGACAGTCTCGCCGGGATGACCATCCTCGAAGTTCGGGTAGGTCTCGCTGCCGACCTGCGCACCCGCCAGAGTGAACGCGCCCTGCCAGAGCGGCGCCACAGCCTTCTGGGCGACGAGGTAAACGACCTTGGTCTCATAGGCGGCGGGCTCGTACGAGACCTCGACCGCGATGAGCTTGCCCGCGTCTTCCGAACTGGGCGTGTAGGTCGCCGTGTTGTTGTCGGTATCGTCACCGGCAACGATCCACTGGTAGGTGGGAGTTGCTGCAGGAGTCGATACACCAGCGGAGACCGTGTAGGTGCCCGACTTGAAGGTCACCTTGGGTGCGGTCTTGATCGTTGCGACACCGAAATCTACTGATACCTGGTCATTCGACGACACTGTGTCGTGAGCAGCCTTGGTGATCGTCTCGGTGACACGGATCTCGCTTCCGCGAAGGGCCGCGGACGGCGTGAAGGTCGCGGTCGAGGCCGACGGGATGATCTCCCACTGCTCCTCTTCACCGTTCCAGCGTTCCCACAGGTAGGCACGCTTCGTTCCGGTGACGTCCGTCACGGCCGGTTTGGCCGTGAGCTTGGAGCCGACCCTCGCCGAACCCGTGATCCCCACGTTGTCGAGAACCGTGATCGTTCCGGTCGTCACGATCTTGCCGCGCGACTTCTCGACGCTCGGCTCGTAGCCGGCCTTGGTCGAGGTGACCCGAACGCGGATCTCCTTGCCCAGCAGGTTGACCGGGACTACGAACGTCGACTTGGTCGCCTTAGCGATCGGCGTGAAGACGTCGCCGGCCTGGGTTCCCCACTGGTACGCAACCGCGACACCGGTGATCTCGAAGTCACCACTGTCGATGACTGCAGTCAGCGTTGACGTGACGGGTGCCTCGTCGGACTCACCCGCGATCGACACAGAGTCGGCGCGATCGAACTTCAACTCGGGATCGAGCACGGCCGCGAAGGCTGCCGTGGTCTCGGTCAACGTCGCGTAGTACGGAGCCGACTGGGTCACCACTGCACGGATGTTCTTGCCGGTGTCAGCTGTGGTCAGCGTGTACGTGCTGGCCGTCGCCTTCGCGATAGCTGCCCACTTCGTTCCGGTCTGGCGCTGCCAGACGTAGGTGGTGGGGTTCGTTCCGCCCGCGGGCACGGAGTACTCGGCCCAGATGTACAGCTTGGTGCCGACGGACACCTCTTCTGCGGCCTCGATGAGGTCATCCGTGTTCCAGCCATACACTCCGGCGGTGAGCTCAACCGTAGGCTTGGCAGTTCCCTTGCGCGCGAGTACCGAAACGAAGTTGGCCGGGTAGTAGCCGTCCTTTGTTGCACTCACCTGAACGTAAAGGGCTCGGGTCTCCGTAGTCGGGAGGACGTAGGAGTTAGTGGAGTTGTCCTGCTGTTCCCCATCGAGGTACCAGAAGTACGCAGGGGTCGTGCCCGCGACGGACCAGGTTCCCGGAGTCACCGTGTACTTGACGGTTCCTGCCGGTGCACCCTTGGTCGTCGACGTGACTGTCGGCTTCTTGACGTTGGTCGCGCCGGCATTGGGCTGGATGGAGACCGAGTTGGCGGCTACGTTGCCCGAGGGCTCGTATCCGGGACGGTGGCCCGCCACCGCGACGGTGATCGGGAGAGTGACGTCACCGGGCTGCACCGTGTAAGTGGGGCCGGTGACTCCCGCGATGACCTGTCCCTCACGGAGCCAGATGTAACTGAGGGTCGTTCCCGTCGCCCACATGTAGGTGTTGGCGGTCAGGACGCTGCCGGGAACGGCACCGAGCTGGCCGGCGACGATGTCAACGCCACCCATCTGCACCTGTCCGGCGAATGGAACCTCAACACCGGGCGACGTGGCACGCACGGTCTCGTAGCTTCCCGAGTACATGCCGAACTTGTTGTCCAGGGTGACCCGGACAGTGACGATCGACCCGGCATCTGCATTGGTCGGACGGTAGTAGGAGTTGACCTCACCATAGATCGGGACTCCGTCGCGGAACCACTGGTAGGTGGCCTTCGCTCGTGACACGTCCCACTGTGCGTCGACCTGAAGGTACGCGCCGCCCACCTCGACCGGGAGGTCGAACGCCGTGAAGATCGTGGGAAGGGTCTCGAACGCGAGCGGGGTCTTGATGATCGCCGGGATCTCGAGAGCGGTCGTTCCCGCGTCGAAGGTGCCTGTGTCGATCACGCCGCGGTAGACCAGCGGGGCGGAGCCTCCGAAGATCGCCGTGTACTTGTACACGCCGGGGATGAGAGCGGTCGAGAACTGGCCGGAGCCGGAGATCTGAGCAACCGCATAGTGGAGTCCATCGACGGTCTGGAACTCGACCGTGCCCTCGGCGCCCGGAACGGACGGCGAGAGCGAACCGTTGATGATCGCCGTGTGGCTCGCCGCGTCCGTCGGCAACAGGACTGCACCTGCCGCCTTGGCCTTGCCCGCCGCTACGACGTAGAGCGTTCCAGGGTTCGCGGGCGAGTAGACGTCACCGAGCTTCAGATCGCTGTAGTCGTGGAAGCTCAGCGCGTAGGTGCCGGCCGGAAGACCGGTGACACTGAAGGCACCCTTGGCGTTGGTGAACCCGGCCTGGAAGCCGAACACGGTTCTGGAATCCTCGCCGATGCGCACCGCGGTGACGGACACGTTCGTGGCCGGCACTGCCTTGGTGCCGTTGAGCCTCGTCACGGTTCCGGTGATGGATCCGCCGGCAGCGAGGCTGCCGTTGATCGTGGCCGTAGCGTTCTTGCCCACATAGACAGTGGGGAGCGTCTCGATGTTGGTGAAGCCGTCGAAGTAGGTGCCGATGAATCCAGCGCTCGAACCCATGGTCTGGAGGCCGACCTTGTAGCTGCCGGGCTCGACGGGGATGCTGTAGGCGCCCGTCTTGCTCGTCATCGTGCCTGCAACGCGCACCCAGTCGGCGCCGTTGAACTGGAAGATGTCGACGCCCACGTTGGCGAGGGCCTTGTTGGCCGTCGACTTCACAACGCCGGAGATCTTGCCGCCAGCGGCCAGCGCGAAGGTCAGGGCAAAGTCGTCAGAGCCGGTCGTGATGGTCTTGACGTTGGAGTAGTCCTCGCCGGTCGGCTCTCCGCCGTAGAACTGCGAGTACGAGGTCGCGATCTCCGGGTCGATCGAGATCGCGTACTCGGTGTCGGTCGCGAGGTCGAGGGTGAAAACTCCAGGCTTGCCCGTCACGGGGTATCCGTTGACACGCGGCGCGGCGCGGTCGAGGTCTCCTCCGCTCACAACCTCAGCAACGATGTACGGGTTCTTAGTGGTCAGGGGCTTACCGGCCGGGTCGAGCACGGTGACCGTTGCGATGGCGGTTCCGGGGAACTTGACGCCGACGCTCAGCTCTTCGTTGACACCCGCGACGAGAACTGCATCGCGGTAGTCGGTGGAGCCGGTGTTGGTGGAGGTGACGACTCGCGAGTAGTACCGCTCGTCGAAGGGGAAGTCTTCGCTGAGGGGGTGCTCAACCCTGACCGTGTAGGCGTCGGGTGCAACGTTCGTGAACACCGCCTTGCCGTTGTAGCCGGTCTCAAGCTCGTACTGCTCGCCGGACTCGGTGCCCTCGAGAGTCACGACGGCGTTGTCGACCGGGCCGTTGCCCGAGTCAGCGAGAACCGTGAGGGTGAAGCCATCGCCGATCTCGGCGTTGATGTTCGTGCTTCCGGACTCGACCGAAGCAGCAGAGCCGCTCGTGGCCTCGTTGTCGTACCACTCGTTGTAGAGGTCTGCGTCGTCGTTGGCCTGGAACTTGACCGAGTAGTCGCCGGGAGCAAGGCCGTTGATCGAGTAGCTGCCGTCAGCGTTGACTGTGGCTCCGTTGACCGTGAAATCGTCGAGCGAACCGTCGCTGTTGCGCAGTGTCGCGCTGACGGTGAAGCGGTTCTCTGCATCGTCGCCAGGAAGGGCGAAGCCCTCGGCGACCGTGACGGTTCCGCTGATGGACTCGCCGAGGATGAAGTTTCCGTCGATCGTGGTCGCAGCGTCGCGGGTGACCGAAACGGGGGTCGCGGTGTTGATTCCGGATGCTCCGCCGTTGTAGATGGTGGACACCCAGGTGGGCTCGACGTTCTGGGTGAAGCTCAGGACGTAGTCACCGGCGCGGAGACCGTTGATGGTGAAGTCGTTGGTGAGGCTAAAGGTCGGCTCGCCGCCCTCTTCCTCCGGAGCGCCCTCCTGAATGGTGTTGACCTGGCCCTCGTAGTCCCACTTCAGCTCGCCCGAGTCCATGTCGAGCGTCTTGCGGTAGGCGGTGATGTTCGTGCCCTGGTCGGCGAAGTCATCGCCGTTCGGCGCGAAGACCGAACCGGTGACGACAGCTCCGGGGTTCAGGCTGACCGTGCGGTTGGTCGAGCTCGAAAGCACGACGGGAGCCGCGTCGCTGTAGTCATCGACGAGAACGGAGGATGTGCCATCCACGAACCCGTTCGACAACGACCTGAAAGTAGAGGGCGTGTCGTACGTCTTCGAGACGGCGACCACGTACTCCTTGCCCACGACGAGATCGTCGTCCGCTGCGAAGACTGCCGCGCCCGCGCTGTTCGTTGTCGCTTCGGCGAGCGAGTACTCGTAGTCGTCGCCAGCTGCGAAGACCTCGACGAGGACCTCCGGAACCGCGACGCCGTCAGTGACGACGTTGACGGTGAGGGCCGTGACCGGGGCGGCGGTAGCCACCGAGGTCATGCCGGTCGCAAGCAAGCCACCCAGCACCGTGGCGACGACGCCACCGGTGAGAAGGCGCTTGAGGCGCGAAGGACGGTCGGACGATGACGCAAAGAGCTGGATCACGAGTCTCCTGAGACTGAGGGCACAACAGAGGGCTCTCCAGTGTGACCGGGGGCGACCCGGGGGCCTTAAGGGTTTTACCCTCGACTTGAGCGCGGCTCACCCCCAGTGCGGGGGTGAGCCGGTCAGTTTCCGACCGTCACTGCAAGCGAGCTCGCCACACCCGTCGAGTAGCCCGCACGCGTTGCCGTCACAACCACCGAGATGTCGTCCCCGAGATGCGAAGGTGACGTCTGGAATGTCAACGCAGTCGCCCCGGGAATGACGACACCATTGCGCATCCACTGAAAACGCACTGCTACTGAAGGCACGCTCCAGATACCGGGCTGCGCTGTCAGCGTTTTACCCGCCACGGCAGCACCGACGACAGTCGGCACCTCGAGCGCGACAAGATTGTCGATGGGGCTCACCGTCACGGGTGATGAATACAGGATGGATGCCACAGCGCCGGCACGCACGCCGGTGACCCGCACCCTGAGCTGCAGGTCGGTGTCGCTCGCGGCAACGACATACTCGGGCTTGGTCGCTTTCGCGATGTCGGCCCATCCGGAGCCTGAAGCACGCTGCCACTGGTAGCTCATGGCAACGCCAGCACTGTCGTAGCTGCCTGCCGCAGCGACAAGTCTTGTTCCGGGAATGACCGTGCCTTCGACGTTGATTGTCGGATCGGCCGCGCTCGGAGCCGCCGCGCTGCGCACGAGCACCGCTGCGGTCGTCGCGACCTTGTCCGCGTAATAGGCGGACTTCGCGGTGACTCGCACTGACAGCTTTTTGCCGACGAGGTTTGCCGAGGGGGCGAATGTATTGAGAGTGGCACCCTTGATCGCCACGCCGTTCGAGAGCCATTGGTGCCCGTAGACGGCATGCGGATCCTGGCCCGTCGGGTAGACAAAAAGTCCGGTTGGCGCGACTAGTGGGGTGCCGTACTGGTCACCCACGATTGCTCCGGTCGACACAGTGGGCGCCGCACCCTTCTGCGCCACAAGTTCGCGCGAGTTCGCCTCGAAAGCCTGGGCTGTCGCAGTGACGGTCACGGTCACGACGGCGCCGGCCGGAACGCTGGAGCGCTCGATCCACGCTCCATCACTGACGTAGGAGCCGTTGACCGACCACGAGTACGACACATCCGCAACGCCGACGGGGCGCCAGTCCCCCGTGCTCGCCACAAACTGGGTCGCCGTGGTTTTCACGGTGGGCGCCTTTGTCGCGCTAAGGGTGCCGATCGCGATCGGGTGTCCGAGACTCGACACGGTGAGTGGCGCAACGCCGTTCTTGCTCACCGTCTCCGTGTACCGCACCCGGGTGTAGAAGCTGTAGGTGTCCACTGTCGCGGTAAACGAAGTACGAGCAGTTCCATTGATCCGGTGCCACGACGGCTCCGACTCACATGCGGAGTAACACCCCTCCCAGACGCCCGTGCGCGCGACACCCGACAGGTCGACAACACTCGGGGTGGCGCGAACCTCCGCACCGAGGGCGACCGCGCCGCCGGTAAGTCCGGTGACCACGGGCCGAGCGAGCGCGGTGATGGATGTCGCGACGACAATGACCGGCGTGGTGGCGGACGTGGAGTGCGCCTGGTAACCGGCCTTCGCGGCTGTCACTGTGACGGTGAGGGGAAGCCCCACGTCGGCTGCCTTCGGCGAGTAGCTGGCCGCTGTCGCCTTAGGGATAAGACGTGAGGTAGAACAGTCGGAGTCGAGGCAGGCGAACCACTGGTAGCTCTGGCGGACACCCGGGGAATTCCACGAGCCGATGAGTACAGCGGTCTGGGCAGTGCCTACGGCACCCGAGCCGCGGACCTCGAGGGCCGGCGGGTCGACCGAAAGGTCTCCGCGCAGAACAACCGTGCCTCCGGTCGCCAGCTCTACAAGAGGCGAATGACTCGACGACGTGGTTGTCACGACTGCCCTCAGTCGCTTGCCCGCGTCGGTGACAGTCAGCAGGTAGTCCCGCGCGGTGGCCTTGGAGATCGGCGTCCAGCTCAGTCCATCGGCGGATCGCTGCCAGAGGTAACTCGTGGCGGCATCCGTGACCGAATCCGCGAGATCCACCGCACCGCGTGTCGCGCGCACTGTCGCGCCAACCGGAAGCTCCGAACCGTCCCCAACGACCTCGCCGCCTGTTGTCACGCTCGCCGGCGAGGTAACGAGGGGTGCGCGGTTGTTCTTGCGGGCCACAACTGTAGTTACGGCGTCCTCGAAACCGGCCTTGGTTCCCCGAACTTCGACACGCAGAACTCCGGGAGTGGCAGCGGGCAACTCAAGAAATGCCCCGCTTGCCTCAAGCGCAACCCCGTCAAGCTCCCAGCCGTAGCTGAAGGTCGAGGGTACTGTCGCCCAAGTTCCACTGGTCACCGAATAGCGCACAACGCCACCCGCAAGGCTCTTCGCCGTGACAACGGGCTTCTTCTTGAGGGCGGGCGCGGCGCGCAGCGCCACCAGCACGCTGTCCGAGACCGCAGCTGTCGACGCCGCGTGTCCGCTCTTGGTCGCGACCACCGACACCGACAGGAGCTTTCCGGCATCGGCAATCGTTGTCGGGAACGAGCTCTTAGTTGCCCCCGGGATCACCGCACCGTCGCGCAGCCACTGGTAGCTGAAGGCAGTTGCTGCAACGCTCCATTGTCCGGGACGGGCAGTGGCGACGTTCCCGCTGAGGGCAATCGTCGGTTCGCTCGTGATGGTCGGAGCAGGGCCAGGAGAGGTGACTCCGGAGACCGCAGCAGTGCCCGCGACATCGGCGAAGCCGAACTGGCGGATTGTGGCGCGCACCGAGAGCTGGTGCCCCAGATCCGCGCTCAGTGCGACATAGTTCGCGCTGACCGCGCCAAAGATCGGTGCGCCGTCACGCAACCACTGAAAGCTCACAGGAGCGGCGGCCGTGGCATCCACCTCGGTTATTGCCGTGTACTCGGAACCGACCGCGAACTCGTCGCCACCGTCGATGGTCAGTGAGTCGAATGACGGCGGCGAGACTGTCGGTGAGAGGTTCAGAGCCAGTGCCGGGGCGGTTGACGTGTTGACGTAGGTTCCCGTGGCCGGCTGGTACAGGTTGGCGCCGGTGCCGTCGCGGACTACCACCGTGTAGTCGTAGGTTGCGGCCGCGGCCCCGAAGCGTCCCATTCCCGCGCCGTCCGAGGTGGCGTAGCGGGGCGGTGTGGTGACGGGATACGTCATGGTCGCAGTCACCTGCGCACCGCTGATCGGAAGGTTTGTCACAGCGTCACGGACTGTGAAATCGAGTCCGATGGGCGCGTAGCGTGGCGCGATGAGAACAGGGAGAGTGGTTGTCGCGTCCGCTGCGACGGTGAAGACCTGCGCCTGACGGTAGTCAGTGGTCCAGTCGCTGAAGTACGGCTCGTCGTTCTCGTCGAACACAGTTCGGCCGAAGTAGAGCATCTCGATTGGGGAGTTGTTGTTCGCGTCGACGAGCACGATGTAGTTCCCCGCCGCTAAGCCCTTGATCGTGAATGTGCCCTTCGGCCCGATTGCATCCGGGGAATGTCCCTCGGTGGGATTCGTCCAGTCAATGATCCGATTCGCGCTTGTTGGATCACCTATGACGGGGAATGCCGTGCCGGTGGTGTACCCGGACAAGCCATTGGGGGTGAGGTACTGTCCGGTGATCACCCCCGCGTCCTGACGCGATTGCGCCATCGTCAGCACGAGTTTCTGATTGGGCTTGACCAGAATCGCCTTCGCTGACTCGAAGTCGGTTGCGCCGTCCGAAAAGCTGTCGAAGCCGTATTTCGCCGACGTCCCCGGACCCTCAAAATGCACCTTGTAGCTGCCGGGAGTGACCCAGCCGAGCGAGAACTTGCCGGTGGGCCAGACCTGGACTTGCTTCTGAACCGGCCAGCTTTCTCCATCGAAGCGATAGAGCGTGACACGAATCGCCGGATAGTACTTGCCGACGATCTTCGTCGAGATAGTCCCAGTGATAGTCGCGCTGGCGACATCGTCAGCTCGAGCGCTCTGAGAAGGAATGATCACGCTGCCCAGCACGACGGCCAGCAGCGTGGCGGCAGCCAACAAGGCGCGGGAAAGGCGGGCGATCGGGGGCGTGACCATGGGAGCTCCTGCACTGCTCGGCCGCGGGCGCGAAACGCGAGTCGAACTCGAAACTACTACTAGAGAAGCATCATCTCTCACCCCCGAACGGGAAAAGGGCCGCCGAATCACTTCGACGGCCCTTCACTCGCAGGAGGGCTAGTTCGCGGTCACCCCGGCGGATGTCGCTGTTCCCCCGTAGTAGCCGGCACGCGTCGCCGTCACTGTGACGGTGACGACTCCGGGTGCCGTGACGACGTAGGTCGGCGTGGTGGTTCCGGTGGAGACTCCCCCGACCTTCCAGTCGTAGCTGAACGTGAGTCCGTCGAGGCTCCACACGCCGGTCGTCGCGCTCAGGGTCTGTCCGACGGCAGCGCTTCCGCTGATCTTGGGCAGGTTCTTGCCGGTCGCCGTGGGTGCAGCACCCCAGGTTCCGAGGACCATGTTGGGCGTGAACGAGATGGGTGCGTAGCCCGCCTTGGTCGCTGTGACGGTGATAGTGAGTTCGTCGCCGACGAACGGCTCCTGCACGACGAGGGTCGACGTGGTTGCCGCGGGGAGCGCGACTCCGTCACGGAACCACTGGTAGCTGAACTTCGCGCCGCTCACACTGAGTGCTCCGGCCGTTGTGCCCAGCGTGGTTCCGACTGCGCCGGATCCTGTGACCACCGGGGTCGTCGTGAAGGCGAGCGGGGCGGTGAAGTACACCGGCTCCCCGGCTCCTTCGATGACGGCGAAGTCGTAGCCGGGCTTGGTGGCCGAGATCACGAGGCGCAGGTCCTTACCGGCGTCTGCCGCAACGACCGTGTAGCTCGACTTGGTGGCCTTCGGCACAGTGACCCAGGCACCACCGTCGACACGGGTCTGCCACTTGTACGAGACGGTGACCTTGGGGACGGTCCAGCCCAGAGGGTTGAGCGACGCCTTCGCCCCCGGCCGCAGCACGCCACCGGTCACGGTGAACGAGGGCGCGGAGGTGGGTGCAGGCGCGTTCGCGAGCTGGATCGTCGACGCGGGCGTCGTGTAGCTCGCCGTGGCGTATCCCGGTTCCAGTGACGTCACCTTCACGGTGATCTGCTTGTTGAGCAGCGCGGTGGATGTCGCGAGACTCTGCTTCGTCGCACCCGTGATCGCCTTGCCACCCGCGTACCACTGGTAGCCGAGCTTCGGGACGTACACGATGTCGGAGTAGACGAACGGGTTGCCCACGGTCATCGAGCCGCCGAAGGTGCGGTCGCCGATGACGACCGGGGTGCCGACCGTCGGGGCAGCGCCCTTCTGCGCGGTGATCACGGTGACGACCGGCTCGTAGCCCGCAGCTTCTGCGGTGACAGTGACTCCGACGAACTTGCCGGCATCGGCTCCATCGAGCGTGTAGCTCGCGTCGCTGTCAACCAGGTCGCTGCCAGAGTGCCAGGCGTAGGTCACGGCAAACGGCTGGGAGTAGGTGCCCGAGGTCACCGTGAAGACGTCACCCGAGCGCGAGATCGCGGGAGCCTTGGTAACCGCGAGCGAGCCGCGGACGACAGCGGCCCACTCGCTCGTGTTGACGATCGACGTGTAGCCGGCCTTGCTGACCGCGGCGACGACGCGCAGGTTGCCCGCGGGCGCGTAGTTCGCGCTCGTCGGTGTGAAGGTCGCACCGGTTGCGACCTGGGTCCAGTTCTCGTCGACGCCGCAGCCCGAGAACGAGTCGTCACAGGTCTGCCACGAGAGGGCGGCAGTGCTGACACCAGCGATGTCGACGGCGCCGGCCTTCGCAGTGAGCTTCACCCCGATCTTCGCGTTGCCACCGACGAGTCCCGAAATGGTCGGGGCTGTGAGCGGCGTGATGACGTCGGCGTCCTTCACCACCATGGGGCCGGCGACGACGACCGCAGGCTCGAATCCGGCCTTCGTCCCGGTGACGCGAAGGAGCAGCAGGCTTCCCGCTTGCGCTGCTGTGGGCACGTAGCTGGCTTTCGTCGCGCCGGGGATCGCCGCGAACGCCGAGTTCGAGCTGCAGTCCGAGGTGCACAGCGCCCACTCGTAGGTGGTCTTGACCCCGGCGATCGGCCAAGCGCCGACAGTGGATGCGACTGTGGTGGTCGGCGCCGCGGTTCCGCGCAACGCAACCGTCGCCGGCGTCTCGGTGAGGGTGGGGTCGAGTGCGACGAGCCCGGCGGGAGCGACGATGACACCGTCGAGGTACCGCGGGTTGATGGCCGTAACGCGCACGGTGAGGTGCTTGCCGAGGTCGGCCGCGACGATCGTGTAGGTGGGCTTGGTGGCGCCCGTGATGACTGCACCTTCGCGCAGCCACTGGTAGGCGAACGACGTGGCCTCTTCGTCAGAGTCGAGGTAGCTGAACTGCGCACCCGTGGCGCGCAAGGTCATGCCAGGAACGACGGAGGCATCGGGGTCTGAGACCACCCAGGAGAAGCCGGGGCCGGTGGCGACGAATGGCTGCGTGCCCGGTATGGGAGCAACACCCTTCCTGGCGACAATCTGCTGCGAGAAGTCAGAGCTTGCGGCGCGCGTTCCCAGAATGTCGACGGTGATCGAGTCGTCGGCATCCTCCGTGTACACCTGCACGGTGGCGCTGTTGCCGACCACGACACCGTTGACCCGCCACTGCAGAGCGAACTCGTACCCCGCCGTCGCAAGGGTGGGCAGGGTGAGCGTGTAGGTGGTGAACTCGTCGACGACCGCGCTCGTGATCGACGCAGCCTTCTTGACGGCGACCTTCACGTCAGCGGCCCTCACGGGCGGCCAGGCAGTGGCCGCATCGCTCGGCGCGCGGCCGGCCTTGAGCGCGGTGACCTGCACGCCGATGAGGTGACCGGCATCCGCAGCGGTCAGCGTGTAGGTGCTCGCACCCGAACCCACGGGCGCTTCGTTGCTGAACCACTGGTAAGTGAAGGAGGTGCCCGCGACATCCCAGGTTCCCGGGTTGGCCTTGAGCACGGTGCCGATCTTGGCCGCGGTACCCGAGAAGCCGATCGACGGGTTCTTCACCACGTGGGGCTTGTCGCCGGTGCCGACGGTGAGCGTGCTCAGGATCACCGAGATCTCGTCGGCGCCGGGGGCGTTGGCCGTGACGCGCACGGACAGTTCCATACCGGTGTCAGCGCTCTGCACGCGGTACTGCTGAGCGCGGGCGCCGAAAATGGGAAGGCCGTCGCGGTACCACTGGTAGGCGCGATCAACGGTTGTTCCGATGGAGTCGTAGGTCGTGCCGGCCTCCGCCGAGAGCACTTCACCGACCGTCGCGTCACCGTCGATGGAGGTGGAGGTGAACTCGAACGGGTCGTCCAACGACTTCATCATGAGCCACTCGGTCTTGGAGACCGAGCCGAGGGTGACCTGCTTGGTGAACGGCTGGTACCCGTCCGCGATCCCGGTCAGCGTGTACGTGCCAGTGCCGAGGCGCTCGAAGCGAGTCGAGCCATCCGAGTTGGTGGAGCTGCTCCGCTCGACCCATCCGCCATCGGCCGACTCGACGCTGACCTCTACGCTCTCGATCGGCACGTTGGTGTCGAAGTCCTGCATGTTGACGTTGAGGCTGATCGCGGGAACGTCGTCGATGTACGCGAGGTTGCCGACGGGAGCTTTCGTGGTCTTGCCCGCGGTGACGACGAGCTTGGTGCCGCTCTTCCAGCTCGAACCGCCGCCGAGGAACTGGTCGGGGTAGTCGTTATAGAAGTCGGTGAACTCGACGACGTAATAGCCGGGCTGGAGCCCTGTGAAGCTGTACTTGCCATCATCGCCGGTCAGCCAGGGCTTCGAGTAGTAGACGCCGGACACGGCCGAGGAACGGTCGATGCCTGCGGCGAAGTTGTCTGCGGGGGTGCCCAGCAGGCGGTACGCGATCGGCATGATTTCGGCGATCGTCGTGACGCTGCATCCACAGTGCTCCTGAGCATAGGGATCGTTGACGATGCCGGTGATCGCGCCACCCCTCGCCAGTGTTGCGTTGGCGGTGAACTTCTGGCCGGCGCCGAGGGTCACGACTGTTGCCGTCTCGAGGCTGTACTTGTCGCCGTACCACTCGGAGAGGTACGCGGTCGTCGGCGGAGCCTGCGGGTCGAGGTCGTCGTACACCGAGACGAAGCGCACCTTGTAGCGGTCGGCATCGAGGTTGGTGACCGAGTACTTGCCCTTGGCGTTGGTGATGGCGTCAGCCGCGTAGACCCAGTCGGCTCCGTCGAAGGAGTAGACCTGAACGTAGATATTGGCGCGCGGCTTCTTCTTGTCACCCGTGACGGTTCCGGAGATGCTCGCTCCGGTGAACGTGCTGAACGACAGGCTCGAGGGGCCCGCGGGGAACGCCGTGAACTCCGCGTCGTCGAAGTTCGAGGTGTTGCCGTAGTACTGCGCGGGCAGGGTGGTTCCCGCGGCGTAGTAGGAGAAGGTGTAGTCCGTGTCGGGGTCGAGGCCCTCGGCGAGGTAGCGTCCGCCGGTCTGCGCGACGGCGTCGATGCGCTCGTCGCCGTTTCTCGACTCCGCCTTGACGACGAGGCCGGTGACGCCGGTGCCCGCCTTTGAGGTGATCGTGACAGTGACACTCGCCGCAGGGAGCGCCTGCGCGGGCGTTGCGGCGAGTCCGGTGACCATGAGCACCGCCGTGACGATGGCGGCGAGAGCCATGCGTGCGAGTGCGAGCGGGCGGGCGGCTGCGGCGTGATTCACGGGGACCCCTAGATGCTGACGAGCGGCATGCGGGCGCCGCTCCCAGAATCTAACAGGGAGCGGCGAACGCGGATACTGCTTCAGTCCCCCCCAGATCAGGGGCAGGCGTTGGTGATCACTGCGGTGGGTGCACTCGTCGCAGTCGCCGTCGCGTAGCCCTTCGCGTTGGCCGTGACGATCACGAACACCTTCGCTCCCGTGTGAGTGTTGTCGGGCACGGTGTAGGTCGCGCTCGTGCCGATCACTGTCGTCGGGGCCGCGTTCGAGTACCACGCGAACGAGAAGGTCACGCCGTCGACCGGCCAGGTTCCCGTCGAAGCCGTGAGGGTCGTGCACTCCTTGGCGGCTCCACTGATCACCGGCAGCTTGGATGCAACGGGCGCGACGCCCTCGATGACCGAGGCCGCACTCGTCACACCGACGAAGTCGCTGTAGCCGGTGGACTTCGACGTCACTTCGGCGCTGATCACGTCGAAGAGGTCGGAGCCGGTCGCCTTGTAGCTCGTCCCCGTTGCCCCCGGAATCACCACTCCGTTGCGCAGCCAGCGGTAGCTCGACGTCGCTGTCGCAGGGAACCGCGCTGGCACGATGGTGAGGGTCTGCCCTGCCTTGATCTGGCCATTGCTGTCGATTCCCGCGAGGCTCGCCGGCACGGTCGGGCTGAGAACTCCAGAGCTCGCCACCTGAACGCTGGCGCTCGACTTGGTCAGCGTCGCGTAGCCCGCGCGCGAGGTCGTGACGGCGACCCGCAGGTACTTGCCGACCTCGGTGGGCAGCACCGTGTAGGTGCTCTTGGTCGCCTTCGCGATGGTGGTGAAGGTCGTGTTGTTCGTGCTCGACTGCCACTGGTAGCTGATGACGTAGGCCGGTGTGGTGTACCCGTTTGCGACGCCGGTGAGCACTGATCCCGGTACAGCCGCACCGGTCGTGGTGGGAGCTCCGCCGACGTCATCCCCGTAGGCGAGGGTGAGCGGGAGGCTCGTCGACACGACCGTCGTGTAGCTGTCGGAGCTGAAAGTGCGCTTCACGGTGATGACCTTGCCGCGGTAGGCGGCACCGGGTACAAACGTGCTGCTCGTGGCCCCGGCGATCGCCTTGCCCGCTGAGAACCACTGGTAGGCGATGGTGGATGCACCGGGGTTTCCGCCGTACCCGAACGACGTGCTCGGCGCGCCGAGCTCGTTGCCCACGCCGTTGCCGATGATGCCGCTCGCCGCCGGAACGCCGGTGGTGCCCTTGGCGACGAGGTGGGTCTTGAAGAAGTTGCTTGCGCTGAAGGCGCCAGTGCTTTCACCATCCGAGACGGCGACGTAGAGACTGAGCGTCTTACCCGCGTCGGCCGGCGAACGCGTGAACGTCTTACCGTCTGCCCCTGGCACGATGACACCATCGAGCAGCCAGGTGAAGTCGGGATCACCGTTGAGGTAGGTGCCCTCCCAGTAGCCACTCGTGAGCGTGTACTTGTTGCCGCTCACCGTGAACTTGGGAGCGACCACCTCGAACTCGTGGCCCGGGATGATGTCGACTCTTGCGGTCCTCGTCGTGCGCGTCTCGTAGCCCTTCTTGCTCGCGATCTCCCAGAGTTCGAGTTGGCCGGCGCCAAGGAAGTACGCCTGCTTGCCGGGGATGTAGCTCGTGCTCAGACCGGTGGTATCGACCCACCAGTTCTGGACGATGTCGCACGGGCCGCTGCCCGGGTTGGCTTCCGGAGCGGTGTTCGCGCAGTACCGCCACTCGTACTTGAGCGTCACCCCCGAGACGTTGTACTTTCCCGGCTGCGCGGTGAGGCGCTCCCCCACCATCGCGTCGCCACCGACGAGTCCCGACGCGATGGCCGGCTCGGTGACGGCGACCAGTACGTTTGCCTGCCAGGCGCGCACGATATTCGAGAACGAGGAGTCGGTCGGAACCGATCCGGCCTTCGTGCCGATGAGGCGCACGTTGATGAACTGGCCATCGAGCGACGCCGGGATCACATAGGTCGACGACGTTGCCCCACTGATCGGGACGAACTGGTTCTGGTCGGTGCAGGAGAAATCAGGGCACGAGTACCACTGGAAGGTGTCGGTCACACCGGGCGCTGTCCACGACGACGTGCGCTTCGCGGTGAGCTTGCCCTTGACAGTCTGGTCGCCGGTGATCACGACAGTCGCGGACTCTCCAGCGAGCTCGGCGCCGGTGACACCGACACCCGCAGCAAGGGTCTCGGGCGAAACGGTGTACTCGGTGAAGGTCTGGGTCACGATGACGCGGAGGTTCGCTCCGACGTCAGAACCGGTGACCTTGTACGTCTGCGATGTAGCACCCGTGATGTTCGCCGTTCCACGCTGCCACTGGTATTTGTAGGTGCCGTAGATGGGGTCCCCGGCGACGGCAACGTGGCCGCCGTTGGCCGAGAGCAGGTCACCCACCGTCGCGGGAGTCGAGGCATCCACGAGGCTCATGGTCGTCAGGTTGGCAACGACGCCCGAACTCAGAGTGGCGTTGGTGCCCTTGCGAACCTGAATCGAGACGATGCCGTCGTCATAGCCAGGTTTGCTTGCGCTGACAACCGCGCGAATGGAGGTTCCCGCATAGGGGCCAGCCGGGTCGTAAAGAAAAGTTGTCGCGTTGGGACCGGACGCAAACTGAGTGCCATCCGAACTCCACTGGACGACGACGTCAGCACCCGAAACCGTGGGAGTCCAGGCTCCCTTGGTCACCGTGTACAGCGTCTTGCCACCGCTCGCTGCCTTGGACGTGACCTTCGGTGCGGTCTTCGTCGTCGGTGCCGCCAGCTTGGCCGGGGTCACCTGAGCGCTGAGTGCTCCGGATGACGACGCGAACCCTGCCTTATGCGCCGTGACGAGAACGCTAATCGGGAGCAAGCCATCTGGCGCGCGCACCACGTAGCTGGGGCCGGTTGCGTCGGGGATGTTGCTTCCGAGAAGACGCCACTGGTACGTGAAGTAGCTGCCTGGGCGGCTCCACGTTCCGGGGGAAGCAAGAAGAGTGGTTCCGACCCGGGTTCCCGTCGAGGGTGAGATCGACGGCAGGCCAGTGTTGGTCGCGGCGGCTCCCGCAGTGACAACGCCGCTGCCCGCGTTGACCGCGGCCCCGACGCTCGCTCCGCCCTCGAGGTCGCGGATCACGACGCGCACCGCGAGCTGGGCTCCGATATCTCCCGCACTCGAGGTGTAGGTCGCCGTTCGAGCACCGAAGATCGGCAGCCCTCCGCGGAACCACTGATACTCAAGCTTCGTCGTTGTCGGGTGATTGGATGTCGCGGCCACCGTGTAGCTCGTACCCACAACTGTCGCGGTCTGCGCGACCGACGGGAGTCCGGCGAATGCCATGGCTACTTCGGCGTCGTACGGAAGCATGACGAGGTGCGAGCCGCCGCTGACCACGGTGACCGTGCCGTAGACGGCCTTGCGACCGGTCGGGCGAGCTCGGTACTCGTAGCTGCCAGCGGCAAGAACGACGGGTGTCGTGGCGCTGGACGGCAGGTTCACAAACGTCGACGTACCTGTTGCGCTCACGAACTCGATCGCACCGGCCACACCCGCGGGGCTACCGGCGACGCCGAGCGTGACGGTGCCGGTGGTGCCGTTGCCGACGGTCAAGGATGTTGCGGCCACCGATGCCGTGACAGTCTTGCCCGCGGCTACTGTGACGACCTGCGGAGCCACACCGGCGGTGACCGGGTCGCGGTAGGGGTCGGAGTGGGTCGCGGCCAGGGCCGAGGGCGGGGTGAGGCTCAGCGCGTAGGTTCCTGCAGCGAGTCCCGCTAGCGTGAACTTGCCGCCGGCCGCAGTCGTGACGGCGGCTGCGGGGACGACCTGGGCGGCGGTCCATCCACTCGCCTGGCTGCCGGTGAGCGCGATGGCGCGCACCTTCGCGCCCACGACCGGGGTGCCCGAGCCGCGAACGACGCCGGTGATCTTGGCGCCGGTCGCGATCTTCTGGTTGAGCACGGCGGGTTTGCCGTAGGAGACGTAGAACGGTGTCGCGCTCGCGATGTTGGTCGGCGCCTTGTTCGTGGCGCCGAGAACAGCGACGCCACCGGCAAGTGTGCTCACGTAGCCGGGCTGGGCGACCGTGGTGTCGAATCGTGCGGTGTAGGAGCCCGGCTCGAGGCCGGTGAAGGAGTACGCGCCGGTGGAGGCCGACACGACCTCTTCAATGGAGCGCCATTCGGTGCCGGTGAACTTGAACAGCTCGACTGTCACGCTCTTGAGCGCCTTGCCCGCCGAGGTCAGCGTCTTGCCGCTGAAACTCGAGGCGAGAACGGAGAAGGTGAGCTGGTTGTTTCCCGCGGCGGGGGTGAAGGTGCGGGCGTCGCCGACGGAGGTTCCGCCGCCCCAGAACTGCTGGTAGCCGGCAGACGTCGACGTGGCCGGGGTGTCCAGAAAGAGCGTGTACTGGTTGGCGCTGTCGAGCGAACCCGTGAACAGATAGGTACCCGACTTGGCCGGGGTCTCGACGGCGTCGACCTTACCGACCTCGACGCCCTGGCTCACCTGAAGCGCGCTGAGCGATGCCCCGGTGAGCGGCGTTCCCGCAACGGTCGTGACCCGCACCGTGATGCTCGACGGTGCCGCGGACGCCGCGGGAGTGATGCCCGCGACGAGGAGCAGCGCGGCAACGAACGACGCGAGTGAGACGCCGAAAAAACGACGGGTGCGAGAGGTGGGGCTCTTGGTCACGGTCTGCTCCAGATCATGGCTCGCCACAAGCGGAAGCCCAATCAGAAATGTAGCAGTCGCGAGTTTCTCTCGACCCGTCGTTCTTCCCCCCATTCAGGGGGTGAAATCAGGCGTTTGCTGCAGCGGTGCGGGCGTCGGCGGCCGTGTGCGCGGCGAGCGCCGCGATAGCCTTCGCCTTCGCCTGCTCGAGCGTCACTCCGGAGAGCTCCGCGCGCACGTCGGCGAGCGCCGCGGGCGTCATCGACAGGGTCGTCGCTCCGAGGCCCACGAGTACAACCGCGAGCTGCGGGTCGGCCGCTGCTTCACCACAGATTCCGACCGGCTTGCCGGTGGCCGCGCCCGCGTCCCCGAGGAGCTTGACGAGTCGCAGCACCGCTGGATGCCACGGGTCCTGATAGCTCGCGACCGAACCGAGCATGCGGTCCGCAGCGAGGGTGTACTGGGTGAGGTCGTTCGTGCCTATCGAAACGAAGTCGCTGAGCTCGGCGACCTGGTCGGCGAGCACGGCGAGCGACGGAACCTCGGCCATCACTCCGACGGTCTTGAGCCCCAGCTCCTTGCCGAGTTTCACGAAGTAGTCGGTCTCGGCGGCGTCAGACACCATCGGGGCCATGACCCACAGGTCGGCTTCCGTCTCGTTCTGCGCGTTGACGAGCGCCTGCAGCTGGTCGCGCAGGATCGGCTCCTGGGCGCGCAGGGCACGGAGACCGCGGAGTCCGAGAGCCGGGTTCTCCTCGTGCGCGTCGTTGAGAAAGCTCAGTGGCTTGTCGGCGCCGGCGTCGAGAGCACGAACGACGACCTTCTTGCCAGCGAAGTGGCTGAGCAGCTCGGTGTACTGCTTCTGCTGGTCTTCGACGGTCGGGGCCGTCTTCGAGTCGAGAAAGAGGAACTCGGTGCGGAACAGGCCGACACCCTCGGCACCCAGCTCAACGGCCGCCGCCGCATCCTTGGGCGAGCCGAGGTTGGCGAGAAGAGGAACCTTCGTTCCATCGGCGAGCGCGCCATCGGTGATCGGCGCTGCGAGCTGTGCCGCACGCTCGGCGATGCGCGCCTCAGCCTCGGCGATCGCGTCAGACGACGGATCGACCGAGACCGTGCCGCTCGCGGCATCCGCGATCACGACAGTGCCGTCGACGAGGTCGAGGGCGCCGGTGACGCCCACGAGGGCCGGGATCGACTTGGAGCGAGCGAGGATCGCGGTGTGGCTCGTCGGACCGCCGTCGCGCGTGATCAGCCCGAGCACCTTCTCGAGGTCGAGGAGGGCCGTGTCGGCGGGCGCAAGGTCGGGGGCGACCAGGATGAAGGGGGTGTCGCTCGTGGGCACACCGGGAGCCGCGACACCACGCAGGTGCGCGATGATGCGCTGCGAGACATCTCCGAGGTCGGTTGCGCGCTCGGCCATGTAGCCGCCCATGCCGATGAGGATCTCCTGGAACGCCGCGAAGGCGTCGAAGACCGCGCGCTCACCCGTCGTGCCCGCGTCGATGCGTGCCTTGACGTCGTCGATGAGCATGGGGTCCTGCGCCATCATGGCGGCGGCGGTGAGAACCTCTTTCGCCTCTCCCCCGGCCTTCTCGCCCTTGGCGGTCAGGTCGGCGGCGACAGCCTCGAGCGACGCGAGCACAGTCGCGTTCTCCGCTGCAGCGTCGCCGGAGTGCTTGGCGTTCTCGGGTTCTGGAAGCGCGTCGGGCATCCTCAGAATGGGTCCGACTGCGACTCCGCGGCCGACCCCAATACCGTGCAATTCCATCGAAATTTCCCTCTCGGTTGAAGTTGCCTCCGCACAGCCTACCCGCGCTCCTAGAGTGGAAAGATGGCATCCCCCCTGCAGCAGAGAATTACGAGTTTGGTTGCGCGCGTACAGAAGCTGCGAGCGGTGCGGGTGTTCACCCGGTACTCCACGCAGCGCGGTCCGATCCTCGCGGCGGGGCTCTCCTATCAGGCGCTCTTCGCCACGTTCGCCGGGATCTGGGTGGCGTTCTCGATCGCTGGCTTGTTCATCCAGTCGAACCCTTCGCTGCAGGTCGCACTCTTCGACCTGCTCAACACCAACCTGCCCGGCCTCATCAAGGGGCCCGACGGCGTCGGTGCCGTCGACCCCGAGAAACTGTTCGAGACGAGCGTGCTCAACATCACCGGCATCATCGCGCTCGCCGGTCTCTTCGCGACAGCTCTCGGCTGGCTGGCCAGCGGGAGGGATGCAGTGCGCGCGATGTTCCTCATCGGCCCCCTCGAGCAGAACTTCCTCCTGCTCAAGGCCAAGGACCTCGGTCTCGCCCTCGGCTTTGGAGCTGCCCTGCTGGTCTCCGCCACCCTCTCGGTCGTGAGCACCGCGGCCCTCGACTGGGCCTTCGGGCTCGTCGGCATCGACGAGGCATCCACGTTCGCGACTGTCGCAGGTCGAGCGACGGGTCTGGCCCTCGTGTTCATGCTCGACACCGTCGTACTCGCGCTGTTCTACCGACTCGTCTCGGGTATCCCGATTCCGCCGCGCAGGCTGATCGGCGGCTCGCTCATCGGAGCTGCGGCGCTCGGCGTGCTCAAGGCACTCGGCTCGTCGCTGCTCGGCGGCGCGTCGAGCAACCCGCTGCTCGCGTCGTTTGCCGTGATCGTCGGACTCCTCATCTGGTTCAACTTCATCTGCCAGGTGATCCTCATCGCGGCAGCGTGGATCGCCGTCGGCATGGCCGACCGCGGCATCGTCGCCGACCCGAAGCTCGAGGAGGAGCGCATCAAGCAGCAGCAGGCTGAGGAGGAGCGCATCCGTGCGGAGGTGCTCGCCGAACTCGAGGCGCAACCGAAACGCGGACTACTCGACCGCGTGTTCGGGCGGGACTAGCCCTGCGTCAGCCCTCCCGCTAGCACTTGATGCGATGGCTCGACCAGGTGTCGTTCGTGGAACCCGAGACCCAGTAGGACATCGAGCCCGCTGCCACAGTCGTCTTGGTCCCGGTGTAATTGGCGCCGTTGTAGAACTCGACAGCGCAGTCCGTGTTGTTGAAGTAGGCGCTGATCTTGTTGTTCAGGCCAGCGCCGTAGCTCGACGCGCTCTGCGTGTAGTCGACCTGCGACCCCGCCCACCACGGGTTCGTGTAGAGGCAGAGCGAGTGGCATCCATTCGGATACACCTGGTTCGTGCCCACGCGGTCATCGGCGTGGGCGGCAGTCGTCGACGCTGCGACGAACGCGAGTGCGAGGAGTACCGCTGCGGTGGATCGTGCCAGGGTCGTGGGCATTGTGGGCCTTTCGAAAAAGGGCCGCACCGGCGCCGGGTATACGGAAGGAATCCATCTGGTAGGCCTGCACTTCAAGGGTTGCATCGACCCTGCGGTGTCACAACCCCTCGTTAGGATTTGCTCATGACCACGTCTGTTCGCATCGCCACTGTCAACGTCAACGGAGTGCGCGCCGCGTACAAGAAGGGCATGGGCGAGTGGCTCGCCGCCCGCAACGTCGATATTCTCGCGCTGCAGGAGGTGCGGGCCACGACCGAGATCCTCGAAGAACTGCTCGGGCCGGAGTGGGACATCCTGCACGATGCGGCCACCGCCAAGGGCCGCGCGGGCGTTGCGCTCGCCTCGCGCAAGGCAGCGTCGATCCACCGGGTCTCGCTCGGCGCTGAAGACTTCGACAGTGCCGGCCGCTGGCTCGAAGCCGACTACGAGGTCGGCGATTCGATCATCACCGTCGTCTCGACCTACGTGCACTCCGGCGTCGTCGACACCCCCAAGCAAGACGAGAAGTGGAAGTTTCTCGACGCCATGGAGGCCCGGCTCCCCGAGCTCGCGGCCCACGGCCCGTACGCGCTTATCGTCGGCGACCTCAACGTCGGCCACCGCGAACTCGACATCAAGAACTGGCGCGGCAACCGCAAGAGCGCAGGCTTTCTCCCGCGCGAGCGCGCCTACTTCGACCGCTTCTTCGGCGCCGCAGGCACCACCGTCACCGGAGTCGACGAGTCGACCGGCCCCGGACTCGGCTGGGTCGACGTCGGCCGCCAGTGGGCTGGCGAGGTCGAAGGGCCGTACACCTGGTGGTCGCAGCGCGGGCAGGCCTTCGACACCGACACCGGGTGGCGCATCGACTACCACGTCGCCACCCCGCAGCTCGCAGCGACCGTGAAGAACTACACGATCGACAAGGCCGACGCCTGGGACAAGCGCTGGAGCGACCACGCTCCCGTGGTCGTGGACTACGAGCTGCCGTAGTCTGCGTTGCTCCCTGAGGCTCCCTCGCTCCCTGAGGCTCGGTCGCTCCCTGAGGCTCTCGCGTTCCCTGAGGCTCTGTCGTTCCCTGAGGCTCTGTCGTTCCCTGAGGCTCTGTCGTTCCCTGAGGCTCTCGAAGGGCCGCTTCGAGAGCCTCAGCGAGCGTGCGTGTCTGACACACTGGGAGCATGAGCACCAAGCCCCGTCTCTTCTCCGGAATGCAGCCCTCCGCCGACTCCCTCCAGATAGGCAACTACATCGGCGCGCTCCTCCAGTGGAAGGAGCTGCAGCAGACCCACGACGCCGTCTTCTGCGTCGTCGACCTGCACGCGATCACGATTCCGCAGGATCCGGCGCAGCTGCGTGAAGCCACGCGTCGCACCGCAGCGCAGTACATCGCGGCCGGGATCGACCCCGCGGCATCCATTCTGTTCGTGCAGTCGCACGTGCAGGCGCACGCTCAGCTCGCCTGGGTGCTCAACACGATCACCGGTTTCGGCGAGGCCAGCCGCATGATCCAGTTCAAGGACAAGTCCGCCAAGCAGGGCGCCGACGGCACCAACGTCGGGCTCTTCACCTACCCGGTGCTGCAGGCTGCCGACATCCTCCTCTACGACGCGGAGGTCGTTCCGGTCGGCGAAGACCAGCGGCAGCACATCGAGCTCACGCGCGACCTCGCCAACCGCTTCAACACACGCTTCGGCGACACCTTCATCGAGCCCGCGGCGGCGATTCAGAAGGAGACCGCGAAGATCTACGACCTGCAGGAGCCGACCAACAAGATGAGCAAGTCCTCGTCGGTCGACAAGGGCGTCGTCTGGATGCTGGAAGACCCCTCGAAGAGCGCAAAGAAGATCATGGGCGCCACGACCGACAGTGAAGGGTCGGTGCGGTTCGACACCGCCGAGAAGCCCGGAATCTCGAACCTCCTCACCATCTTCTCCTCGCTCACCGGGCGCGACGTTTCTTCTCTCGAAGACGAGTTCGCCACCGGCGGCTACGGCACGTTCAAGAAGGCGCTTGCCGAAGTCGTCGTCGAGACTTTCGGGCCGATCCGGGCGCGCGCGCTCGAGCTGCTCGACGATCGCGCCGAGCTCGACCGCATCCTCGCGGGCAACGCCGACCGCGCCGCCGAGATCGCCGATGCGACGCTCGCGAAGGCGTACGACCGCATCGGGTTTTTGCCGCGCCGATGACTGTTGCGCGCATCGAGTCATCCCGCCTGGTGCTCGATTCCGTCGTGCCCGGCGATGTCGACGCTGTGCTCGCGTACTGCGTCGACGAGGAGCTGCAGCGCTGGGTCCCGCTGCCCTCGCCCTACCAGCGGTCGGACGCCGAATACTTCACCGGGCCGTACGTCGCCTCCGCCGGAACCTCGTTCGCCCTCTGGGCCATCCGACTCTCGGCGGGCGGCCCGCTGGTCGGGGCCATCGAGCTTCGCTTTCAGGCACTCGGTTCCGCCGAGGTCGGGTTCTGGCTGGGCAAGCCGCATCGCGGCCAGGGCATCATGACCGAAGCTGTGCAGACCCTCGTCGAGTACGCCTTCGACGAGCAGGGTCTCAACCTGTCGCGCTTGCACTGGCAGGCGGTCGCGGGCAACTGGGCCTCCGCGATCGTCGCTCGACGCAACGGCTTCCGGTTCGAGGGCGTCTCTCGCAGGGCGCTCGTGCACCGCGAGGAGCGACTGAACTCGTGGGAGGCCACGCTGCTGCGCACCGACGACCGGGTCGAGACGGACGGGTGGCCGCTGTAGTGATTCGCGCCGTCTTCTTCGACCTCGACGACACCCTGTTCGCCCACCGGGCATCGGTCGCGCGGGGAATCGTCGGTCACATCCGCGCGGTCGGTGGCTTCGAAGCGGTGGATGATGCGGCCGCGATCGCGCTGTGGCACGCCCTCGAGGAGGAGCACTACCACTCCTACCTCGCCGGACGACTCGACTTCGAGGGCCAGCGCCGCGCCCGCGCCCGCGACTTCGCCGCAGCCCACGGCATCGCCCTCGACGCGCCAGGCCCATGGTTCGACGACTACTTCGAGCGGTACCGCGAGGCCTGGCACCTGCACGACGACACCCTGCCGCTGCTCGCCGCACTCGACGGCTACACCCTCGGCATCATCACCAACGGCGAGCCCGACTTTCAACAGCGCAAGCTCGACCAGGTCGGGCTCTCGTTCCCGTTCGTCATCGCCTCCGGCGGGGTCGGCTTCACGAAGCCCGACCCGCGCATCTTCGCCCTCGCCGCGGCACAGGCCGGGGTTGCGGCGTCGGAGTGCGCCTACGTCGGCGACCGGTTCGAGACCGACGCGCTCGGATCCGCGGCCGCCGGCATGCTCGGCGTGTGGCTGGACCGCGCGGCCCGTGCGACGGACGCCGAACTTGCGCGGGCGGCTGCCGCCGGGGTGCGCGTCATCCATTCGCTCGACGAGGTGCCCGCGCTGCTGCGCTGACCGCGCGCTGCCGCGTGGTGGCCGCGCGCGTTCACAACTCCTGCAAAAACCGGATGCCCACTCGCGACGGCGCTAGTCCACGGCGCCGCCCTCGGAGATTGCAGGAGTTACGAGCAACTCATCGCACCGGACTACGCCGGTGCATGCGCAGTGCGCTCTCTATCGCGCGGACCACAACGTCGGGCTGGAACATCACCTGCGCGTACGAGAACCGCAGCACCGTGTAGCCGATCCCAGCCAGCGCGGCGTCGCGGGCATAGTCGCGAGCCTCCGCAGTCTCGCCGACGTGCCACTCGCGACCGTCCGTCTCCACCACGACGCAACCTTCGATGACCAGGTCGACCGTGCCGATGCCGGGTAAGTAGACCTGAGGCTCTGCACTCCAGCCCCGGGCAATCGCCTGGAGTCGTACCGATGTCTCGAGTCCGGACATAGACCTGCCGTCCGCCAATTGCAGCGATCTCGCGCATCGTGCCGGGAGCATCGCAAAGAGATCGCGCAACTCGAGCATGGTGACCAGCCGTTGGTTCAGGGCGCTGTCGAGCGCCGCGACTGTTCGTTCATGGGGCTGGCAGCGCGCCATTTGGGCGAGAGCGTCGAGCACTCCGACCGACGCTGCGCTGGCTTGGTCCGCGTGGATGAGCGGCGACCAATGAAGCCGACACCCGTCGCGGTTCGACGCGGTGAGTGGTTGGCGACGGTTTCCCGGACTCCGGGGTCTCGAGGCCTCCCGTGGCATCCAGACGTGGGTGAACGTCGCGTCGGCTACCCACAGTCCATGGAGTTTCGCCGCAGCGACGCATCCCGCGAGGCCTCCGATCCGAACGGACTGCATCACGTGCGGAGGTGCGTCCGGCCGCGCGTAGTGCCCTTTGCGGAGCCGGATCAACTCACCGCCGGAAACCGCTCTCGTGATATCTCGGCCCGTGAAGCCGGATTCCAGCAACTCCGCTCGTGTAGCCAGCCATGTGCGCATGCAGCCGATGATTCCCGCCCTGGCAGGTCGCGGACGAGGGTGCCGCACGCGATGTGGAGAGCAAGCCGAAGCCGGGCGCTGTGCAGAACTCCTGCATTCCGTGCCGCCCAGCCGCCGGTCCCGCGGGCTTCGCGCTGCCCGCGGCCCGCCGTGCAGGAGTTATGCGCACCCCACCACTGTTACGCGGGAATATCTCGCTCCCAGCCGCGTTGGATACACTCGTACGCAAGTAAGAACGTGCTCCGGGGTCGGTGAGAATCCGAACCGGCGGTTATAGTCCGCGACCCGCGACCAGCGAGAGCTGGGAACGGTTGAGCTGGTGGAATTCCAGCACCGACGGTAATGGGTTGGCAACGGCCCTCAGTCCGGATGAGAGGAAGCACGCGGGCTCAGCAATGAGCCCGAAAAGTTCGGCGACCGCTGAACTCCCGGAGTCCGTCTTCAGAAGAAGACCAGGAATCCGGATGACATCGATCGAGAACGGCATGCGCCACGCGCTGTCCCTCGCCGCGCACGGTCCCGCCTGGGGCGTGAACCCGCAGGTCGGCTGCGTGCTCGTGAACGACGCCGGCGAGATCGTCGCCGAAGGCTGGCACCGGGGCGCGGGCACAGCCCACGCCGAGGTCGACGCTTTGTCGAAGGTGGTGGATGCCACGGGCCTCACCGCCATCGTGACCCTCGAGCCGTGCAACCACACGGGGCGTACGGGGCCGTGCTCCGTTGCGCTCCTCGAGGCTGGAGTCACGCGCGTCGTCTATGCAGTGTCGGATCCCGGCGCCGACTCGAGCGGTGGCGCGCAGCGCCTGCGTGACGCGGGTGTGGTCGTCGAGTCCGGAGTTCTGAAGAACGAGGTCGAGGAGTTCATTCGTCCGTGGCTGACCGCTGCGCGACTCTCCCGCCCCTTTGTGACTGTCAAGTGGGCCTCGAGCCTCGACGGCCGCACGGCTGCAGACGACGGCACGAGCCAGTGGATCACCGGCACCGCGTCACGCCAGCACGTGCACGAACAGCGCGCGAAAGCCGACGCGATCGTGGTGGGCACCGGAACCGTGCTCGCCGACAACCCGTCGCTGACAGCCCGCGGCGACGGTGGCGAGCTGCTGGAGCACCAGCCGATCCCGGTTGTGGTGGGCGAGCGTGCGATCCCGGCGGGTTCCGCGATCGAGAGGCACCCCGCGGGGTCGATCATCACCGGCACGCGCGACCTCAACACGATCCTGAACGCGCTGTATCAGAGGGACATCCGTCACGTCTTCGTCGAGGGCGGCCCGACGGTTGCGAGCGCGTTCATCGCCGCCGGCTACGCGGACGAGTACCTCGTCTATCTCGCGCCCGTCGTGATCGGCGGGTCGAAGACCGCGACGACCGATGTGGGCGTCGCAACGATGGCCGACCTCGGCCGTCTCACCATCACTTCTGTCGAACGCCTCGGGGAAGACATCCTCGTGCGCGCGCGACCCATTGGAGATAGGTAATGTTCACCGGAATCATCGAAGAACTGGGCGAGGTCACCTCCTGGGTGGACAACGGGGATGCCGCGCGCATCACCGTGCACGCCCCGCTCGCCGTATCCGACGCGAAACACGGCGACTCGATCAGCGTGAGCGGCGTGTGCCTAACCGTCGTCGACCAGGGCGACGACTGGTTCACCGCCGACGTCATGGCGATGACCATCGCCACGAGCAAGCTCAGCGCGGCGTCGCTCAAGACCCACGTCAACATCGAGCGCGCGGCCCAGGTGGGTGACCGCCTCGGCGGGCACATCGTGCAGGGGCACATCGACGGGACATCCACTCTTCTGAGCGTCGAACCCGGCAGCGCCTGGCGGGTGCTGCGGTTCAGCCTCGACGCAGAGAACGCGCCGCTCGTGGCCCGCAAGGGCTCGATCGCTGTCGACGGCGTCTCGCTCACCGTCAGTGCGGTCGGCGACGACTGGTTCGAGGTCTCGCTCATTCCGGAGACCCTCAGCGCAACAACTCTCGGCGGCCTGCGGGTAGGCGATGCCGTCAATATCGAAACCGACATCCTGGCGCGCCACGTGGCACGCATGACCGAAATGAGCGCCAAGTGAGCCTCGCCACCATCCCCACCGCCCTCGACGCACTCCGCGCGGGCAAGCCGATCATCGTCGTCGACGACGAGAGCCGCGAGAACGAGGGCGACGTCATCATCGCCGCCCAGTTCGCCAGCCAGGAGTGGATGAGCTGGATGGTGCGCAACACCTCCGGCTTCATCTGCGCGCCGATGACCCACGAGATCGCCGACCGTCTCGAGCTGCCCGTCATGGTGCTCAACAACGAAGACGCCCGCGGCACCAACTACACGGTCAGCGTGGATGCCGCAGCCGGCGTCACGACCGGCATCAGCGCGAGCGACCGCGCGCACACCCTGAGGGTGCTCGCCGGTCTCGACTCCGTACCCAGCGACCTCCACCGCCCCGGCCACATCATGCCGCTGCGCGCGCAGGATGGCGGCGTCCGCAGCCGCGCCGGCCACACCGAGGCGACGATCGACCTGCTCAAGCTCGCCGGGCTCGTGCCGGTCGGCGCGATATCGGAGATCGTCGGCGAGGACGGCGAGATGATGCGTCTGCCCGGGCTCATCGCCCTCGGCGAGCGCGAGAACGTTCCGGTCATCACGATCGAGGAGCTCATCGAGTTCCTCCAGGAGACCCACTGCGACACCGACGTTCCACTCGCGGTCGAGATTCCCGAGACGAGCCGCGTGATCTTCGAGGTCGAGACGAATGTTCCGACCGAGCACGGCACCTTCCGCATCCGCGCCTACCGCGACCGGATGACGGGCGCCGACCACCTGGCCCTGATCCACGGCAACCCGACCAACGGCGCGCTCGTGCGCGTGCACTCGGAGTGCCTCACCGGTGAAGTGCTCGGATCGCTCAAGTGCGAGTGCGGACCCCAGCTCGACGCTGCACTGCAGCAGATCGAACGGGAGGGCGGCGTGGTCATCTACATGCGCGGCCACGAGGGACGCGGCATCGGACTCATCAACAAGCTCAAGGCCTACCGCCTTCAGGAAGACGGTCTCGACACCCTCGAGGCCAACATTCAGCTGGGCTTCCCGGCCGACGGACGCGACTACGGCGCCGCGGTGGCCATCCTCGACGACCTCGGCATCTCCGAGGTGCGCGTCATCACCAACAACCCCGACAAGCTCCGCCAGCTCGGCGACCGCGGCATCACCGTGCTCGAGCAGGTGCCGCTCGTCGTCGGCGTCGGAACCTTCAACGAGGGCTACCTCGAAGCCAAGCGTGACCTCATGGGGCACATTCTCCCCGACAACCAAACCCTCGACGAGGCAGTCTTGTCGAACCAGAAAGGAAGTGTCGCATGAGCGGCGCAGGAGCACCTGAAATCACCGTCGACGGCACCGGCCTCAAGGTCACGATCGTTGCGGGCCAGTGGCACACCGAGATCTCCGAGGGGCTCCTCGCGGGCGCGCACCGCGTGCTGCAGGCATCCGGAGCCGACGTGACCGAGGTGCGCGTTCCGGGCAGCTTCGAGCTTCCGGTCGTCGCGAAGGCAGCGCTCGACGCCGGGGCTGACGCGGTTGTCGCGCTCGGCGTGATCATCCGCGGCGGAACCCCGCACTTCGAATTCGTCTCGGATGCCGCGACCACCGGTCTCACGCAGGTCGCGATCGCCACCGGCAAGCCCGTCGGTTTCGGCGTGCTGACCCTCGATGACGAGCAGCAGGGCATCGACCGCGCGGGCCTCCCCGGCTCCAAGGAAGACAAGGGCGCAGAGGCAGCGGAAGCCGCCCTCGCGACGGCGCTTATTCTCCGCGACATCCGGGGCTGATTCGCAGGGGCGCCGGGGGCCAGCAGCGGCTGGTAACCAACAGGCGTAGGGTTGAGTGTTCGCCACAAGCGGCCCACGTCCCCTGAGCGCCCCTCACCAGAGT
>Ga0247817_10000150_pt1 | contig 48419 bp, 59 predicted proteins | sample UWRJL212509R1_FD_178010 | JGI IMG/M metagenome (GOLD analysis project Ga0247817, IMG submission 178010) | Plant litter microbial communities from Arlington Agricultural Research Station in Wisconsin, United States - UWRJ-L212-509R-1 | ecosystem: Environmental > Terrestrial > Plant litter >... | reverse complement strand
AATACATGCGAAACAGACCCAAAAACCTATACCAGTTATGCTATAATAATCGCAGTGCATAATAGGGGTATAGGGAGCATAAACAAACAGTGAGAGCATCACGAATTGTCCTTAGTTTGGCAGTTATCGTTATTGCGGCTACGGCCGTTGTTTTGCCAGTTGCCGCTCAAACGTATGGCGGGGGTAGTGTACAGGGGTATTCTTCTGACACACCACTCGATACTGGTACGATTGTTCAGTTAACAGGTAAAGATGCAAACCAGGTTAAAATTGCCAAACAAGCAGAGCTGCAGAATATGTTTGGCGTTGTTGTCGATAAAAACTCGTTATCTGTAACACTTTCAAGCGAAGCTTTGAAAAATGAAACCTTTGTCGCAGCCTCAGGTACCTACAATGTGCTAGTAAGTACACAAGGTGGACCAATTGTATCTGGCGATTACGTAACCCTCTCATCCGTAAATGGTGTTGCAATGAAAGCTGGTACTGAGGAAAAGACAGTATTCGGGCGTGCTAACGGCCCTTTTGACGGCAAAGGCGTCGTGCTTGGTACGACAGTATTGAAGGATGTGAATGGCAACACGAACCAAACAGTTAAACTTGGTTCCGTTCCGGTCACTATCGATATTAAGAAGAACCCAAACGACAAAAGTACTAAGTCAGATTTGCCAGAATTTTTGCAGCGGCTCGGCCAGCAAATTGCCGAAAAAGAGGTGAGTCCAATTCGAATCTATTTGAGCCTTGGTATTACGCTCATTAGCATTCTGGCAGCAATCGCCATTTTATATTCTGGTGTGCGAAACGGTGTTATCTCTATCGGGCGTAACCCAATGTCACGGAAGTCCATCTTCAGGGCATTACTAGAAGTTATTCTAACGAGCATATTAATTTTAATTATCGGTTTATTTGCGGTATATTTACTACTAAGACTGTAGTAGAAATAAGGTGGGAAAAATGGGATTATTTCAACATAAAAAGCCGGGTGCACCAAAGACTCCTCAAGAAGAGGCGACTGAGGCTGTTACGAATTATATTGATGAGACATTTAAGGACGAGCTCCGTTCTTTTGGCCGCTCTTATTTTGAGAAAATCATTAACGATACTGGTGCCCTATTCCAACAAGACCTTAATACTACCATTGGCCAAGTAAACGTTCAGCTTCAAGACCACGTGACGAAACAACTCGACGTCGCGATTGCCCAAGTGAATGCTGAACTAAAAGACAGCGTTGCGAAGCAGCTTGAAAACCAGTTTGCTGAATATAACCGTGAGATGAAAGACGCCCAAGACTTAGCGTTGAAATCATTGACTGATAATTCAGAACAGTTGCAAGCAGAGTACAACGACCTCCGTACGACATTGCAAAAGAACGTTGCTGACCAAAAGGTAACGCTTACGAATGTATTTGAAGAAAACAAAGTTCGTATTGCTCAAATGAAAGAAGCTCAAGACCTTGCTTTGAAATCACTTGAAGACAGCGCCGAAGCATTGAAAACTCAGTATGCGGCAATTAATGAAACACTCCGTACCAACGTTGCTCATCAAGAAGAAGTACTTGTCAGTGCCTTCGAAGACAATATGGGTCAAATTATTGAACACTACTTACTCGGTTCACTGGGCGACCAATATGACCTCAAGGCGCAACTACCTTCAATCATTAAGCAGATGGAAGAAAACAAACAAGCAATTGTGGACGACATGAAATTATGAGTAATAGCGAAGTAAAAACACACGAAACTTTTATTCTCCCAGCAAACGTGGTGACTAAGGTTGATGTGTCTCGTTTGGTGAGTGAAGTTGAGCGTGTCGACAATATTATGACTGCTTCAGCGGTGCGTACAAAAATAGGTTCTGAAGAGTTGCCTGTGCCGGTAATGTCCGACCAGCTTACAGATTTTCTGTCTGCGAATACACTTGATTTACAAACAAGCAAAAGTCGTAGCGACCTCATTAAGCAACTGCGAACATTAAAAGACAAGGTGCCGGTACTTAACATGACGTTTTCAGTTACCGCTGACGCGGAGAGTTTGCAGAAGTTAGTTGCGTGGGTTCGCGAATCTGTCCATCCACAAGCAATTATTGCAGTTGGCCTGCAACCAGCGTTAGTTGCGGGTGTATATTTACGCACACCAAACCATGTTCATGATTTAAGCTTGCGGCACATGCTTGATGGCCGACAAGGCTTATTAGTTGAGGAATTGGAGTCACTTCGTGGAAGCAAGTAAAAAATTTGAAAAGCTGGTCGCTGCGGGTAACCCAGTTGGCGAAGTAATTGGTATCGACTCATTCATGGTGAGCATTAAGGGTCTTCAGCCAACCAACGTACACGCAACAGTTCGTTTTGACGACGACACTCGCGGCTATGTTCACCAAGTACTTGAAGACCACGTCGTGGTTATGAAGCTTGACCCATCTCCGCTCCATATCGGTTCAGTATGTGTTATTGAAGCACTCGACATTATGATTCCTGTTGGCAAAAACTTTATTGGTCGCGTTATTAACGTGTTCGGTGAGCCAATTGACGGTAAAGGTGAAATTGTTGCTGACCAAGAATGGGACGTTTTTCACTCAGCACCAATGCTTTACGAACGTGAGCTTCTCGATACCCCAGTGGAAACTGGCGTGACGATTCTTGACCTTGAATATTCACTTGCTCGTGGCCAGCGTATGGCTATGCTCGGAGATAGTAAGGTTGGTAAAACAGCACTCGCTGCGCAACTAGCAATCAACCAGAAAAATACAGATATTACGGTAATTTACGTATTAATTGCAAAACGAAACCACGACGTTGCCGAGCTTGTAACAAGCCTCGAAAAGAATGATGCGCTGAAAAAAGCGGTTGTTGTTGTGTCGAACTCGTTTGAATCATTAATCCTTACCTATTTGGTACCATATGTTGGTGCTGCCCACGGTGAATATTTCTGGCACCAGTTAAACATGGACACATTGGTTATTTACGATGACCTTACGGCCCACGCCCAAGCCTACCGTGAAATCTCACTTATTGCCGGGGTTTCTCCGGGTCGCGACTCTTACCCGGGCGACATGTTCTATACCCACTCAAGCCTTCTTGAACGCGGTGGCAAGACAGAATCAAACCACGCTAGCCAAACACTCGTGCCGATTGTATATGCACCAGGTGGTGATATTACCGCTTACCTTCCAACCAACATCATGTCCATTACCGATGGCCAGTGGATTCTTGATGAGAAGATTTTCAAAGATACGATGCGCCCAGCGGTAAGTACGGCACTTTCTGTGACTCGTGTTGGTGGTGTTGGCCAGAACAAGCGTCAAAAAGGTTTTGCCGACAAGCTTAACTTGACCTTAGCTGGCTATCGAACAGCTGAAGAGTATGCCCACTTTGGTACCGAACTTAGCCCACAAGCCCAAGCCGATTACGACAAGGGTAAAGTGCTATTTAAAATGATGAACCAGGGGATTGGTGAAATTTATAGCTTTGCTGAACAGCAATTCTTAATGAGTATTGTACTTGGTAGTAGCCCTGAAGAAATTATTAACGTCGAGCTTCTAAAAAAGAAAGTGCACGAATACGCACCGAAGCTAAAAGAAGATAAAGATATGGTAGGGAATTACGACGAGCTTGAAGCTGCGCTTAAGGCCGAAGTAACGACTATCGATGAAGTGAAGAAAGCGGCAATCGAAAAAGCTGCAAAGGCCGATGAAGAGAAGAAGCGCCAAACAGAAGAGGCCGAACAGGCGGAAGCTGCAAGCGCTGCGCCAGCTGCCGAAGCTGCTAAAGAGGGGAAGAAGTAGTGCGACGCCCACTTGAAATTAAAGCTGAAGAAGCTGCGGCGCGTTCTGTTGTAAGCCTTACATCGGCACTTGAAAGTATCAGTAGCATGCAAATTGCGAAGACGAAAAACAAGGTGCTTATTAGTAACCAGTTTTTCGACGAGGTGTGGAACATTTATAAACAAATTCGTATCGACGTTATTTTCAATTATGGCCGTACGGTCGACCAAACGCCGATTGATAAAGAGCTTCTTATTCTCATTACTGCTAAGGGTGGTTTAAGCGGTGACATCGACAACCGCCTTATTCGTAAATTCATGGAGTACTACGACGAACGAAAGCACGACGTGCTGGTTATCGGACATCATGGTGTGACTAAATTAAAACAAGCCCACGTTGACCATAATTATTATTTTGATTTACCTGAGCACGACTATATTAACGTTGACCCACTTATGGTCATTATGAAAAAGTATGCAAAAAGCCGTATTTTCTACCAAAATTATATCTCGCTTTCACAACAGGAAATTAAAGAAGTTGACCTAAGTGAAGTAGTTTCAAGTAAAGGCCGCACTGCTGACTTGTCTACGATTGGCGACGATATGGTGAGTGAAAAGAACTACATTTTTGAACCAAGCTCTTATGCGGTTGCAGCGTATCTTGAGGATTCAATCCTACGCCTTACTATTTCGCAGTTCATTTATGACAGCCGCCTGGCCCAGGTAGCTAGCCGCTTCAAGGCGATGTCGGCTGCAAAAGAGCGTTCAATCTCGAATGCTATGGGTCTTCATACTGAATACAACCGTGCAAAACGAAACCAGGTAGATACAAGGTTAAAAGAATCGATGTCAGGTCTTAAAAAAATACGTGCTGGAGGTGCAGAATAATGAGTGAACAAACCGTCTACAAAAAAGGCATCGTCCGTACCCTTAAAGGTTTGGTTATTAAAGTCCGTTTCGATGAAGGCATGCCTGACGTTAATGAAATGCTGTATGTTGATAATGAGAAAAAATCACCGTTACTTGTAAGTGCTTTAGAACATGGTGATATGGCGGTATGCCTAAACATTGGTGGTGACTATAGCATTCAAAAAGGTGAGTCAGTGACACGAAGTGGTAAGAGCCTTGAATTCCCTGTTGGTATGGAAATGGTTGGCCGCGTATGGGATGCCATGGGCCGTCCAATTGACGGTAAGCCACAGCTCGATCAAGAAGTGCTTGATAAAATGATTAAGCGTCCAATCTTCTCCCCTAACTTCCAAGAAACTGGGCTTACGAACCGCCACGACGAAGTGCTTGAAACTGGGCTTAAAGTTTTGGACTTCTTCACACCATTCGTGAAAGGTCGCAAGATTGGTATTGTTGGTGGTGCTGGTGTGGGCAAAACCGTGCTTACGATGGAAATTATTAATAACGTCGCAACGGGATCTGGTGCACTGTCTATCTTTGCCGGTATTGGTGAGCGTATTCGTGAAGGTCACGAACTTTTCAAAACCCTTGGCGATAACGACCTTCTCAAAACAACTGCCATGCTTTTTGGACAGATGAACGAAAACCCAGTGCAACGTAGCCTTATTGGACTCAGTGCAATTACCCTGGCGGAATATTTCCGTGACGACCAGAAAAAAGACGTACTACTCTTTGCCGACAACATGTACCGTTATATTCAGGCGAAAAACGAGGTGTCTACTATTATCGACCAAACCCCTGCAGAAGGCGGGTATCAACCAACCGTGTTCTCGGATGTGAAGACATTCCAAGACCGCTTGTCGACAAACGTGAACGGCTCAATTACCGCACTGCAAACAATTTATGTGCCAGCCGACGACCTTTCTGACCCAGCTGTGCAAATGATTCAACACGAATTAGACAGTACGATTGTGCTTTCGCGTGCGGTTGCTGCCCAGGGTATTCGCCCGGCAGTGGATATCCTTGCTTCGAAATCGAGCCTTTTGACCCCAGATGTTGTGGGTGAGCGTCACTATGACCTTGCTACCCGTGCAACTGCGATTCTTCAAAAGTACGAATCGTTGAAGGGCATTATTGCCATTATTGGTGAATCTGAACTGTCTGCAGAAGACCGCGATGACTACAATAAGGCAAAACTATTAGTTGAATTCTTTAAGCAGCGCTTCAACGTGATGGAAAAAGTGACCGGTGTTCCTGGTGAGCACATGACCCGTGAAGACACACTGAACGGTGTTGAAGAGATTATCGGTAAAAGTGAAGCACAACTGGCTGAAGACGCCGCTACTGCTAAGCCAGTTGAGGCACCCACTGCAGAACCTGTTGTTGAAACTCCAGCTGAACCCGAGAAGAAATAATGGCCGAAGAAACTCCAGCTGTTGTACCAACCGAACCTGAGCAGCCTGTTGCAAAACACAGTGGCAAGCCCACTATTCAGGTAAAAGTATACGCACCATTTAAGGTGTACTACGAAGGTGAAGCGTATAGCCTTAGTGCAGTTAATGCTACAGGTCCATTTGATGTGTTGCCAATGCACCACAACTTCTTGTGTATGTTGGTACCCTGCATGCTTAGCATTCAAACACCTGACGGTCTACAGACTATTAAGGTAAACCGGGCACTTATGAACGTTAAGGCAAACCGCGTTGTCGTGTTTATGGATGTCTAGTTAGTGACGAAGTAGTCGAAGGCAAACGCTTGGTTTGCTGGTGCGACGTTTGCGCTACAAATACTAAAGCCGCTATTATTACGGTCTACATAATAGGCAGTTAATCCAGCGGCAGAGCCAACTGGGCTAATAAGTACATGGGCTGAGTTTGTGAAGTTTTGTTGGAAGTTAATACGCACAAAACAACCGACTGTTGGGTTATTGCCTGTGTTAATGCTAACTGTTCCGGTTGTGTCAGAACCATTAATTGAAGCTGAGCCTCCAGTTCCAAGGACGGCACCGTTAGCTGTACGGTTTGGTGATGCACCAGTAAAGCTAATGTGGTTAGGGATTTGTAATACAGCGTTCCCGCTCATGACAAGGCGAGTAACAGTAATTTGTGAAGCAGTAAGCGCACCGCTAAATGAAGCAGCACCAGCTACATTTAAATCGCGTAGGGTAGTAATGCCTTGAACGGCAACTGTTGTTGCAACTTGTAAGCTGTTAATTTGGGCTTGTCCAAGGTTTGATGTACCGGAAATAGTAAGTGTTGGGCCTTGAATGCTGCCGCCGCTTTGAATGTTACCGGCGACGTTTAAATTGCCGCGCATCAATGTTTGGCCGGCAATAACCGCGTTACCTTGAATGGTCAGCGTTTGAGCCGCGCCACCAACTGAAGCGTCGGTGTTGGCGAGGTCTTTTAAGGCATCTTCGGTAAGTTCTTGGCTAGCGACCTCTGGTAATACAGGGTCTTTTTGGCTATTTAAGTAACTAACGGCCGCGATTGCAGCCGCGACAACAACAAGAATAACGAAGAATAGTAAGTAGACGTTAATCTTTTTAAGAAAACGCTTTAGCGGAGAGACTTTCTTTTCGCCAGGGATTTCCGGAGCCTTATCGGGTGAAGCTGCGGCAATTTCAGATTGCTCTTTTTCAAGCTCATCTGGAGTCAAGCTCAGTGCGTCAACAGGCGCCTGAGGTTCAGTATCTTTTGGTGGCTGGCTAGCAGCGCCTTCGGGAGTATTTTTGTCTGGCTCCATGGTTTTGAAAGTCTTTAAAGTTTACGTTTATGCTTATGTATAGCTTACTATACTTACCAGCCGTACGCTAGGTTGTGTTTTTGCTGCCCGTAGGGGATAATATACAAATAAAGCTTATGCGAAAACAGAGATTGTGGACAGGTGTAAAAGTAATACTAGCAGTAATGCTTCTTGTTGCTAGTGGCGCCGGTACCGCAAACGCTATTACTTCTAGTTCGAATAATTATCAAATGACCGAAACGCAGTTTGGCTCGACGCAAAAAAGCTGTTCGGGACAGTACTGTGCGCAGGCGTCAATTGGTGAAGCGACGGACGGAAAAGCTCCAACCGACGGCACGGCGAACTTTGAGGACATTGTGAACAATGAACCGTTTCTGGATATGATTGTTGAACCAGGCGATTCAAACCTTGGAGTATTGAGTACCGAGCGTACTGCTACTAAGACAACAAGTATAAAAATTCGCAGTTATTTGATTTCCGGCGGTTATTCGTTGCAAATTATCGGCGAGTCTCCAAAATATGGTGACCACCATTTAAATACTTCAGGTTCACCTATGGCATCGACCCCAGGAACTGAAATGTTCGGTATTAATGTCGTAGCTAACACATCCCCAGTGGTTGGTGCTAACCCGGTTCAAGTACCAGCTGACCAACAAGTATTTGGTGTGGCTACCGATAATTATAAAGTTCCCAATAGATTTATGTACCAAAGTGAAGATGTTGTCGCCAAGGGCCAAACAGACTCTGGCCGCACCGATTACACCGTGAGTATGATTGTAAACATTTCCAGTACAACCCCAGCGGGTAGGTATACTGGTGACTTTACAGCTATGCTGATTCCAGCCTACTAGACAATACTTATACACAGCTTAAGGCTGTGGAAAACAAATCTTATTGCATAGTGTATATTGCTAATGGTAAAATGCGCATGTAAGCCTTGCAAAAGGATTTAAAAATAAACACAATTAGGAGATATGCACAAAATGTATACACTTAAATCAATTTTTAAGCGCGGAGCTCTACTTAGTGCTGCAGGTGCTTTATTGGTGGCTGCGGTTTTGCCAGGAGCTTCGGCTTTTGCGGACTCATTGAACCCACTCACTGAGCGTTCATTGCTACTAAGTAGTTCTGCACCAGGATTTATGAACTCCGACGGTTCAGGAAATTCTGAAACAGCACTCAACGCTGTTAATCAAAGTTACGCGCCTCCAGGATCGGGACCAAACGGCCAAAAGAGCGGCGAAACTTTCAAGTTTAAAGTAAGTACAGACAGTACTCAATCAGGTAAAGACATCAAAGCCTTTACTCTCCAGTACTGCACTAGTGCAGCTGGTAAATGTCAGGCACCTGGCGATAACGCTGGAGATGGCCGTACTGTGTACCCAACTTCTGGTGCTTTTGACCTTCCTGCCAACTCAGATACTTCAGCATGGGTTTCTGGTCCTTCGACTCGAGACACTAATGCCGAAGGGCTTCTTGCAGATCCTAAGACGAGCGACCTAGATGTTGTTTACAGCAGCGCCGTTCTTGGAACTGACTTCACAATTACAGTAGACGGAACACCTGTTACGACAGGTTGGACCTTAACTACTTCTAACAAGGAAGACCTAACTCACTCAGGTGAACTAACTGGTAAGAACAACTTTATCACCCTGACTTACACAGGCGGTGGTGCAGGTGCTCAACCCTTAAATGGTCAAATTGTTCAGCTTAAATTTAACGCTTCAACTACAGACTACATCACTAACCCAGGTTCAGGCTCTTTCTTCGTAAAGATTAACACCTACAATAGTGCAACTCCTAGCGACCATGTTCCTGGCGGAGCTAACAATATTGATGGTGGTGTGACCGTGGCTAACGTGATGACTGACTCGATTCACATTACTACCAAGGTACTGGAAACAATGTCATTCTCAGTTGGTACAGTGAACCCAGATACTCAAAATACTCCTCACGGTATTTGTGATGCTATCGACTCACCAGATAACAACCGATTAAACCTCGGTAACCCTGATGCTGAGTACTCACTAGAAACTGGCCGAGCATGGGATGTTAACTCATACTGGCGCCTTTCATCTAACTCATCTGGTGGAGCAACTGTGTACTACTCTGGTAATACACTTGCAAATACTGTTGGTGACGAAATTAGTCAATTTGGTGCAACTGCAACTAACAGCCACCCTGGTACTAAACAATTCGGACTTGCACTTGTAAATGCTGGACTTGATACAATGGATACACTTAACGCAACAACCTTCCCGGCTGAACACGTAACTCCAACTATCACTCCACTTACAGTTGGCACAGAATACAACCAAGGTGCGGGACCAATTAGCGAAGAAGAAACTACAGATAACGCAAAATTTGCTTTCTTGAAATCAAGTTTGTTAGTTCCTGAGCTTATCGCTTCAAACAATACGGATGTAATTAGTTGTGCAACGGCAAAGGTTCGCTACGTAGCGAATATCTCACCTGATACACCAGCTGGTGTATACACGACAAAGATCAACTACCTTGCAGCTCCTCAATACTAGGATTTAATCTTAGACGAGAACTACATATGTAGAATAAAGTCGACCTCGAAAGGGGTCGGCTTTTTGTTTCTGTACTACGCATAACCGCTATAATCAAGTACAATAACAGGTATGCAGCATAAGTTGTTTCGCCTTCATGCGTTTGTGTTTAACTGGCGCCACATTTTCACTGAGGAATTGATTGCCTTAGTGTTAGTTTTATTTATATTTATCGCACCTGCATCGGCAGCCATGCGTTTTCAAGAGCGTAGCTTGTATATGAATAACACAGTTCCTGGTGCGACAACATCGTATACTATAGGTTTTCGCTACATGAGTCCTCAAGCGGTAGGCTCTGTTGATATGTTATTTTGTGTTGACCCAATTCCGTACCATGAATGTGTTGCGCCACCAGGCCTCGATGTATCGAACGTCGTACTTAGCGGCCAATCTGGAGAAGCAAATTTTGCAATTTTATCAAAATCAACAAACCGTATTGTACTTAGTCGTGCAGTAGGGCCAATCACTACTAATAGCTCGTCGTATAAATTTGACAATGTAGTTAATTCAACTGACATATCCCAATCATTTTCAATCCGTTTAAAAAGTCTGGCGTCAACCGACGGATCCGGTCCTCAAATCGATTTCGGTTCAGTAAAAGGGCAGGTGACTAACGGCATAGAAATCACGACACAAGTTCCTCCAATGCTTATATTCTGCTTGGCTCAAGAGGTGGAGGAAAACTGTACAAGTACCGACGATACCTACTATACGGACATGGGGGCGCTAAGCCCAACCTCTACGCTGTCTGCGCAGTCTCAAATGGCAGTTGGAACTAATGCTTCAGGTGGTTTCGCCATAACTGCCAACGGAACACCAATGAGTGCAGCAACTAACGTTATCGACTCTCCTTCGAGCCCTACCGAGAGTAGGCCGGGGACGAATCAGTTTGGTATTAACTTGGTTGCAAATAATGAACCAGCGGTGGGCAGTAACCCACAGGGTGATTGGGCTAATGCAATTGCATCACCAAACTACAGTGTCCCCAACATGTATATGTATGTTCCCGGTGACGTTGTAGCATATTCACCTAACGTAAGTTTGATGAAAAAGTTTACCGTGAGCTATATTTTGAATGCAAGTCCGAGCCTACGCGCCGGGGTTTATACGACAACTATGACCTTCATAGCCAGCGGTCGTTTTTAATGATACAATACTGTTTATACTTATATATGAATGTAAAAACGTGAGGGAAATATAAAAAATGAAAAGCTTTAAAAGCACTGTTATTGCCGGACTTGCGGTATTAATTTTTGCAGCTGCTGTGCTGCCGGTTTCGTCTGCTTCAGCGCAATCATCTGCATCGCTAAGTATTGTGCCAAAAAAGAATTATGTAGTTGAACAGGGTAAGACAGTTAATGACACACTGACAATCCGTAACCTTGATGGCGATCGACCCCTCCAGCTAACACTTAGGGTTGTTGATTTCACGTTTAGTGATGATGGCGGAACTCCGAAGCTTATGTTGGCGGAAGATGCACCTCAAACTACTTGGTCAATGAAGCCATTTCTTAAAGTTCCTGAAACCGTAATTATTCCTGCGAAATCTAGCAAAACCCTCGACCTTAGTGTTTCAATTCCTAAAAAACAGGGTGCGGGCAGTTTTTACAGCGCCATTGTTTACTCATCGGGTGCACCAGAGGGTGGTAATGTTGGCCTAAGCGCCTCGGGTGTTACTCTTGTCTTTACTTCAGTACCTGGTGATGTAAATGAAAATCTAACACTAGAAAAATTCGGTGCTTATCATGTTCCAACGTCAACCGACAAAGGCGGATATAAGTTTATAACTGCAAAGAAACCTCAGACAATTGCTTACACTCTCAAGAATGAAGGTAATGTAACTGAAGCACCTGTGGGAAGTATCACTCTAAAAGATATTTTTGGCCGTGAACAAGTTATTAGCAAAGTGAATCCGAATAATTCATTAGCCTTGATTGGTCAATCTAGGACGTTTACTACATGTATAAAACTTAAGAATGAAAATGTTGAATTTGGCGGAGGCACCACTCAATCGACCGCTTGTACTGAACCTGATTTATGGCCCGGTTTTTATACTGCCTCTCTAGACCTTTTTTACGGTCAAAATGGAAATGCAACCCAAGAAATAACCAGCAAAGCGTCATTCTGGTATCTACCGTGGTGGTTTGTGATTGCCTTTATAGTCATCATCTTAGCTATAGCTTACGGTATCTGGCGTTTAGTCGAAAAAATTAAAGGTCGTAACTTCTCGAACCAGCGTAAAAAACTTTCTCGCCGCCGAAAATAATCATTAGCTCTTTTGTAACAGGCATAAGCACGTTACAATAAGCACAACTATGGTAGGTAAACTTCAAATTAGCGCACAGTGGGTACTTCCGGTAATTATCGGTTCGTGCCTGCTTGCGCTCTTTGTTTTTGTTCAACCTACAGCTGCTATTAATGCGCTTCCTACTCCTGACCCAAAGCCAGGTTCGTACGGCCTCGAGGCAACGAAGACGCAAGCTCCACCTACAGTAGCTGCAACCATTACAACTCCAGGCAACGGTGCTTCTTTTAGTACATCACCTATAGCAGTGAACGGCGTATGTCCAAATGACCTTCTGGTTGAGATTTATAACAACAATGTGATGGTTGGCGCAGTGATGTGTAAGAACGGAAGTTTTAGTATTCAAGTAAGTCTCTTCGCGGGTGTTAATGAGTTAACGGCAATTGTATACGACAGTCTTGAGCAGCCTGGCCCGGTATCTAATACTGTTACGGTAAACTATACAGACACTAACTTTACGGCTTTTGGCGCGCTTATTACACTTACTAGTTCGTATGGCCGCCGTTCTGCTGCGGCTGGTACTGAACTCGGTTGGCCTTTGCAGCTTTCTGGTGGTACAGGCCCGTATGCCTTTAGTCTCGATTGGGGAGACGGAACTGCAACGGAATTGAAAAGCCAATCACTTGCAGGGCTCGTAAATATTGCCCATACATATAAAAAAGCCGGAATTTATCAAGCAAACATCAAAGTCACTGATGTGAACGGTGTAAGCGCGTTTCTTCAAGTCATAGCTGTGTCTAATGGCCAAGTCGATACTGCAGGTGGCACTGAACAGAATGCTAACACATCGCCCAAAGCACAAGTCTTATGGGTTCCTGCCGCTGTTGCGCTTGTACTTCTGGTGCCTGCGTACTGGCTTGGGAGACGTAGTGAAGTGGTTTCAATCCGAAACAAAATGCTTAAAGAACGTAATAGTCTTAAGGACTAATAGCTATTGCATACCTGTGGAAAAGATTGTAAAAAACTTGTTGACAATAATAAGCACTAGTGTGATACACTGAAAACAATCACCACAACAAATACAAATAGTTAAGGTAACAAAAGAGAACAGAGGAGTAATAAAGAATATGAATTCTTTTAGTATATTAAAGAGCCGTCAATTAGGCTTGTTTGCGGTAGCGGGTGCGCTATTGTTGGCAGTTGTACTGCCGGTAATCGCTTCAGCAGCACAATTAACGGAGCGTTCAGTTTCACTTAGTAGTGCATCTGCAAACGCAGATGATGTAAGTTACACAGTAAACTTTACTGCAGATCAAGCAGCTGGAGCGATTGTTGTAGATTTTTGTAATAATAGTCCATTGGTTGGTCAAGCATGTACTGCTCCAGTTGGATTAGATGCAACTGCTGTTTCATCGGCAACAACTAATTTTACGACAGTATCGGACCTTGATGCTAATACTGTATTGATTGCTAACTCAGTCGCCCAAGGTGCTACGGTTTCGGTTACTCTTGACCACATCAACAATCCGACAAATGCAGGTGCATTATACGCACGCATCGTTACTTATGATACTGCTTTGAATGCAGCTGACTACGATTCAGACGAAACTGCCGCACAAGACACAAACCGTAAAGACGAAGGTGGCGCAGCGCTTTGGATTCTTGACACAATCGCTGTATCAGCGGCCGTTATGGAAAGTATGACTTTCTGTGTATCTAATGCGGTTATTACTGCAGGTTGTGGTAATCCAGTCGCTCCGACACTTAAACTCGGTGAACTTACGGGTGACGTACTTGCCCTAACTCCTACTGCGGTGAGCGAAGGTACTATGTGGACTCAAATTTCTACTAATGCCGCTAAGGGCGCTGTCATTAGCCTAAAGAGTAGTGCTCTTGACTGTGGCGGCTTGGTTCGCATCGGTGGTGTCGCTGGGAACTGTGACATTAAACCAGCTACAGCCGGTATTACACTAGGTAACGCATTGTTCGGTGTGAAAATTGGGACTGCAGCTCCAGCTGCCGGTGTTACGGGTACTCCTGGTACGCTTCAGGCTGTAGCAGCTTCAGGCTACAACACTTCTGCATTCTTGCTCAACTTTAACGCTGTAGGAAACGCAACTGGGGTTACAAGCACCTTTGGTGATCCATTCCTAGATACAGACGAAGGTCCAGCAGATAGCATCAATATGCCTCTAACATTTGGCGCGAGCGTTAGTAATAACACTCCAGCGGGTTTATACTCAGCTGACTTAAGCCTTATTGCAACTGGTAAATTCTAACCAAATATTGCTTTGAAAACGACACCCTTCTAAGGAGGGTGTCGTTTTATTTAAATAGCATTTCAAAACGTAACCGCATCTGTTATGATTGAAGGTAATCACGTAAAGGGGATATTGGTGTGTTGGTGAAAAAACGTATTCAGGGTAAATTGATTGTAGCGCTAGCAATTGCGCTTCCAGTAGCTATTGCATTGATTGCAAGCCCCTATTCTTATGCACAAAGCTCAGGCACTAAAACTAATACAGCAAATACACTTAAGGTGTCTCCTGTGCGTACTGACATCGAAATTCAGCCTGGCGAGAGTAAGAGCGTAGCCGTAACTGTAACGAACCTTACCGGCGGCTCGGTATCAATAGTTCCAATCACTAATGACTTTGTTGCTGGTGATGACCGCGGAACACCAGCTTTGATTCTCGATGCTGATAAGTATGCTCCTTCGCACAGTTTAAAACGCTTTATGGGGAATTTATCTAACTTTACAATCCCCGCTAAGCAATCTAAGACAGTAAATGTGATTATTACAGTACCAAACACTGCACAAGCCGGTGGTTATTTTGGAGCTGTTCGATTTGCGCCAAGTGATCCAGATGGCGGTGGTCAAGTTAACCTTAGTGCTAGTGTTGCCTCGCTAATTTTGTTGACCGTTCCTGGCGATACAGTTGAAAAAATCAGTCTGGATAGTTTTGATATTCAACAAAATGGATCTAACGGAAACTTCTTCAATACACCGAACGCTCTGCAAACATCTTTCTCCTTTGAAAACAAAGGTAATCTACAAATTGGTCCATTTGGAATTCTGTCAGTCAAGCAAGGCGATAAAGTTGTTTATCAAACCACTTTCAACGACCAGAACCCACGAGACGTAATCCTACCCGATAGTTCCCGCCGCTGGGAAGTTCCGCTTGAAGATATTGGTACCTTCGGACACTACGACGTAGTTGCAACCTTTACTTACGGAACGAAGAACCAAACCATCGAAGTCACTAAATCTTTCTGGGTAATTCCTCAGTGGGTAATCTTTGCAGCTATCGGAGCTGTAGTTGGCCTTCTGCTTATCATCGCTCTTGTCGTCTTCCTCGTAATTCGTTCTCGCAAACGACGCTACTTGCCTAAGAACAACCGTCGCCGTTAAATAAATCGACAAATTAAAAACACCCTACATTGAGCAGGGTGTTTTTGTTTGCTTACTTCTTCTTAAAATCGAGCGAGAGTGAGTTTACACAGTATCGCAAACCGGTTGTGTCTCGTGGTCCATCTTCAAATACATGCCCAAGATGTCCGCCACAATTCGCACAAGTAATCTCGGTTCGCACCATGCCAAATTCTGTGTCGGTATCAAACACAACAGCGCCTTCAATAGCGTCGTCGAAACTTGGCCAGCCCGAGCCGCTTTCAAACTTGTTATTAGAGTGAAACAGGGGAGTGTGACAGTTTGCACAAAGGTAATCACCATCATCGTGGTTGTTTAAGAGAGCGCCGCTAAAAGGGGCTTCAGTTGCTTTGTCGAACAGTACTTTTTGCTGTTCTTTTGATAAGTTAGGATTATTCATATACTAAGTATAGTATAATAGTTACATGAATACATTAGTGATTGCCGGTGGATGTTTTTGGGGAATGGAAGAATTGTTCCGTGACCAGCCTGGTGTTATCGATACTGAAGTCGGTTACGCAGGTGGTTCTAACGACAATCCTACCTACGAAAACCATCCTGGCCATGCCGAGGCTTTAAAACTTACCTATGACCCATCAGTAACCAACCTTGATGAGCTTCTTGATTACCATTTCCAAATTCATGACCCTACAACTATGAATCGACAAGGGAATGATATTGGTTCGAGCTACCGCTCAACAATTTTTTATGCAGACGAAGAACAGAAAGAAGCTGCTGAAAAAGCAATCGCTCGCAACCAAGTTTATTGGGAGCAGCCAATTGTCACAAGCATTGAACCGTTGACCACTTTCTGGACAGCTGAAGACTACCACCAAGATTATCTACAAAAGAATATCGGTGGCTATACTTGCCACTTTGAACGCGCCCGATAACGGACGATAAAATTAAAAGCCAAGCACTTGTTTGACGTGTGCTAATTTCGCTTGTGCAATCGGGCGTACTTTTGCTGCACCTTCAGCTAAAATGGCATCAAGATGTTCTGGGTTTTGTAAGAATTCTTCATAACGAGCCGCTTGTTCGCCAAGCCGAGCTTCGAGTGCGTCAACGAGTAAGTCTTTTGCTTGTTTCCAGCCAATAGCTTTTTCTACTAATTGAGTTGCAAGAGCGTTTGCTTGGTCTTCAGTTACAAGTGTCGCATAAATCTTAAATAGGGTTGTTTCTCGAATGGTTTCGTCAGTGTGGTCAATAGAATCGGTAACAACTTTACGAACAGCTTGCTCCCAGCCTTCGCGGCTTGCATAAAGGGGGATTGTGTTGCCATAGCTTTTACTCATTTTACGTCCGTCAATGCCAGGCAGTTCGGCAATACCGTCAGCAATAACGTGTTCAGGTAATACGAAAATGTTGTCATTGAATTGGTTGTTGAATCGTTGCGCAATGTCGCGAGCAATTTCAACATGCTGAATTTGGTCACGGCCAACAGGCACGTGTGTTGCGTTGAAGGTAATAATGTCGGAGGTCATTAAGATAGGGTAGTTATAAAGACCCATGTTTACCTCGAAATCATCGAGCTTGCCAGCAGCACGGTTCTTATCAATTGATGCTTTGTAGCTATGCATCTTATTCATCCATCCCTTAGGAACGAAGTTGTTAAGAATTACGTCGAGTTCAAAAATTTCAGGAATATCTGATTGGCGATAAAAATGGGTTGTTGATGGGTCGAGCCCAGCTGCTAACCAAGTGGCCGCGACCTTATGTGTAAGCTCTTTCATTGTCTCGCCATCTTGCACTGAGGTGAGCGCGTGGTAGTCGGGAATAAAAAAGAAAGCTTGTGAATATTCGCCAGCTCGTCGAAGCGCTGGTTCAATTGCGCCTAAGTAATTACCAATGTGTGGGGTGCCGGTAGGTTTTACGCCGGTTAAAATAATCCCGTTCTGAGGTTCTGTCATACCTATAACTATAGAATAACCTCTCTATAATGTATAGCCTAAGCAGTAAGTACTACTTGACATACTTTTCATACCAGCGCATTATTGTACTCGATATGCACGATAAACAGCTTTATGGCACTGCCACTGTTGGGACGAAAGGGCAGGTAGTAATACCTGCTGATGCTCGTGATGCGCTTAATATTCAACCAGGCGACCGATTATATGTAGTTGGTTCGCAGGAAAAGAAATGGGTTGGTTTTATAAAAGAAGACCAATTGCGCGATATGCTCGACCACCTGACAAATAACATTGAAAAATATAAAGATATTCTAAAGAAATAATCGAAAGGAGTTTACACAATGCATCACCATCTTAGCTTGAAGCGCAAACTTATTATTATGATTTCGGTTATGGCCAGCCTGTTTTTGGTTGCCCTTGACCAAACAATTATCGCTACGGCACTCGGAAAGATTGTTGAAGAGTTTAACGCCTTTAGCTCACTGAGCTGGATTGTAACAGCCTACCTTATTACAACTACTGTTACAGTACCAATTGCTGGTAAGTTCTCTGACCTATTTGGCCGCCGCCGTATTCTACTGATTGGTGTGGCTATTTTCGTCGCAGGTTCACTACTGAGCGGTATTAGCGCCAATGTTGAACAACTTATTATGTGGCGTGCCTTACAAGGTATTGGTGGTGGTATTATTACTGCCAATGCCTTCACGATTGTCGGTGACTTATTCGCTGCCCGCGAACGCGCTCGTTGGCAGGGCCTTATTGGTGCCGTCTTCGGCTTAGCTTCTGTTGTTGGCCCACTTCTTGGTGGTTGGTTAACTGATGGTCAGAACATCTTAGGCATGACTACCGATTGGCGTTGGACATTCTATATAAACGTTCCAATTGGTATCGTAGCCCTCGTGCTGATTGCTGTATTCTGTCCACCGCTCCGACGTGCAGCGAAAGCGGTTATTGACTACCTTGGGGCTGCATTACTGTCTGTATCGTTAGCCGTACTTATCATCTCGGTTGATAACACTGAAACAATCTTTGCCGGCTTTATGGAATCAACAGGCATGTCGCTCGCAGTCTTACGTACAATTCTATTTACTATTGTTGCTGCTGCAATTGCCGCATTCATCTACGTTGAACGTAAAGCGAAAGAACCTATCTTGCCGTTACGTTTCTTCAAAAATGCTAACTTTGTAAAAATCCTTCTTATTGCAATGTTGTTTGGGTCTGCGTTTATGGGTTCAATTTTGTACCTTACGCAGTTCAACCAACAGGTGTTTGGCGCATCACCAACCGACTCTGGGCTTATGTTGCTTCCAATGGTCGGCGGTATTATGGTAAGTAGTATTACTGCTGGGCAGCTCATCTCACGCATTGGTCGCTACAAGATATTCCTACAAATTGGTTTCTCTGTTGCAACCGTTGCAATGATTTTCCTCTCAACCCTTACGCCTGAAAGTTCATACCTCTACGAGGCAATTATTATGGCTGTACTAGGTTTAGGTATGGGTATTGCTATGCCAGTACTTAACCTTGCAGTGCAAAATGAATTCTCACAGGCTGAACTAGGTATCGCAACTAGCTCCAACCAGCTATTCCGTAGCCTCGGTTCAACTATCGGTACGGCGGTATTTGGTGCAATGCTCACGGCTGGTATCTTAACCCATGTAGATGAGATTCGTGACACTGCGTATATTCAATCTGTATCGCAGAATGCTGCAGTATCGAAAATTGGTGAAATTAACGACCCTAATACGCTCCTTACTCTCAATATGCCTGATATTAAGAACCAAATTACGAGTGGTGCTGACGCACAGTTCGCTGCACTGCCTCAGGTGGCCCAGGCTGAAGCTCGTACGACATTTGACACGAATCAGAGCGAGTTCTCTAGCAAGGTCACACACGCCTTCTCAGAAAGCCTCCGTACTATCTTTATCGTAGCCGCATTCTTAATTGGTACTGCAGCGATTCTAGTGTTCACATTGAAGGAACGTAAGCTTCATACTGCGTCTCCGGATGACACTCCTGGCGAAGCGTAGAGTATATTACTACATAATCACGCTATAGCTTATTGCTAAGTGGTGGTGCAATGATTTATTATTAAGTCATACCCACCGCTAGCCGGTGTATTCTTGACTCATTGGCGTTAAATTGATACTATTATCTACGTGTCCTGCGCCAAAGCTAATAAATTAAAGGTCGAAGTGCAAGGGACTGTACATAGTACAAGGAGTGAATAATCACATGCCAATAGCCATCGAATTTGTGCCTTCAAGGCGCAAGAAGATAGCAGTGGATGTGGTGCCCGCCGACTGGCGAATCTTTATCGCCCACTAAACCGTGGACAGACGCGATATATTTAAATCGAAAACAATTAAAACACCCCAAGGCACCGGGGTGTTTTTAAATTATAAAACGAGCGCCTGTTGTTTAAACAAGGCGCTCGTTTTATGCGTTCCTTTGAGCGAAACGGCTATTTAGTTAACAGTGTGTCTATCTTAGCTTTCACAGCCTTTAAATCACCTTGTACGATACCACCAGCAGTTGCTTCATCAAGCTTTTCACCATTAAGGTAGAAAGTTGGTGTTGCAGATGCTGAGTTAGCCTTACCAAGTGCCATGTCGAATGAAATTTTCTTGTTCACATCGGCGTTTGATAAATCGGTTGTGAACTTAGCTGTATCAAGCTGTAGTTCAGTTGCGAATGAAACGAAAGCATCGGTTCGCTTGTCGATTGCAAGTGTTTCCCAGGCGCTTTGGTTTTGGTACAGCAAGTCGTGCATTTCCCAGTACTTGCCTTGAAGGCCAGCAGCTTCAGCGGCAGCCGCAGCTACCTTAGCATTCGGGTGGATGCTGGTAAGAGGGAAGTTACGAAATACTAATGCAATTCGGTCACCGTACTCATCCATAAGGGTCTTTACGTTAGGGTAGGCGCTTCCACAACTTGGGCATTGATAGTCACCGTATTCTACAAGAATTACTTTACTATCTGCTTTACCATCAACGTGGTCAGCGATATTACCGCTTTCTACACTCGCAGCTAAAATAGCATTGTGATCAATTTTAGACACATCGGCTGTAGGGTTAGTTGAGCGGGTCCAGATAATTAAACCACCAAGTAGGGCGACGACTGCAACACTAAAAATTATCCATCCGTATTTGTTCATATTTTCCTCCAAAATTACTATACCCATTGTAGCAGATACTAGGGTACAATTGGGGGTAAGATGTTTACGTTTCTCGTGATTGTAACGGCGCTCGCCTTCATTTCTTTGCTACTTGTTGAAGGCATGAAGCCAGCTTACTCTTCTTTTAGTATGTCCGAGCTTGAACGCCGAGCGAAACATTCGGTTGCAAGTAGGGCTGAATTAAAGCGCGAAAAACTGCTTCCACAAATTCAAGCTGTCATTACAATTAAAACCGCCTTGTTACTTGTTGTAACCGTCGTATTGTTGATTGCGACATTTGGCTGGGTAATTGGTATTATTGCGGCAATTATTGTGACGGTTTTATATGCACCGTTAGCACGCACTCGCCAGGTCTCTAAAGCAGCAAATAATGTTTATAAGAAATTAGAACCAAAACTGTTGCAACTGGTACAGAAATTTCCAGCAGTCTTTTTATTTTTAAGTGACAGTACGATGCAGGCTGACGCTAAAGTTCACTCCAAAGAAGAATTCCAAGAACTTATTGACCGTTCAGGCATGGCACTGACTGATATTGAGCGAAAGGTTATTATTAACGCGCTCGATTTTAATGACAAAGTAGTCTCGTCGATTATGACGCCAAAGAATGTTATTGATTTTATTAACCATGGTGAGTTTCTTGGTCCGCTTGTCCTTGATGAACTGCATGCACTTGGCCACAGCCGGTTACCGGTGATTGATGGCGACCTCGACCATGTTGTTGGTATTTTGTATCTACGTGATTTACTTTCACTTGATGTTCGAAAATCTGCCATTGCTGAAAAAGTTATGGACACACATGTGTATTATGTTCGCGAAGACCAAACGCTCGAACACGCTTTAGCTGCTTTCTTAAAGAACCGTCACCATATGTTTATTGTTATCAACAAACAACGCGAAACAGTTGGTTTACTCACAATTGAAGATACTATTGAAGCGCTTTTGGGACGCAAAATTATCGACGAAGACGACAACCATGCAGACCTGCGTTCGGTTGCTGAACATGAAGGGCGCACGAACAACACGCCCGAAGGTCATGTCGACGTCTAGCTCAATACTGTCAGAGGTGGTAAAATAGCCACACTATGAGTACACCCCGAACACTTACAAACGACATACATTCACACATTGGTGAAACAATTACTATTAAAGGCTGGCTTCACAAAAAGCGCCTTATGGGTGGCCTTAACTTTATTACTCTCCGCGACCGAAGCGGTGTTGCCCAAACGTTAGTTGACGACAAAGACGAATTGGAAAAACTTCGTGGCATGCAAATTGGTACAGTCCTCGCCCTAACCGGTGTTGTTACTGCAGACGAACGTGCCCCAGGTGGTGCTGAGCTTCACGACGTGGCTGTGGAAGTCATGGTACCGGTTACCGACGAACCGCCGATTGAAATTGATAAGCCAATCAACCACAAATCAGAAAACCTCGACAACTTGTTTGAATACCGAGTACTTAATATTCGTAACCTACAAGAACAAAAAATCTTCAAAATTCGTACCAGTATCGTCCGGGCAATGCGTAGCTACCTTGAGCGAAACGAATTTATGGAAATCGACACACCAAAACTGCTCGCTGAAGCAACTGAAGGTGGTGCGGAAGTTTTCAAATTAGATTACTTTGGTAAAACTGCCACATTGGCACAAAGCCCACAATTTTATAAACAAATTATGGTTGGCGCCTTTGAACGTGTATTTGAAATTGGCCACAGCTATCGGGCTGAACCATCCGCAACCACGCGCCACTTAACAGAACTTACTATGCTTGATATCGAGATGGGCTTCGTTGAAACTCACCAAGAGGTTATGGATATGGTTGGAAACATGGTTCGTGAAGTGTTAACAACAATTTACACTGACCACGCTGATGACCTTAAAAGCCTTAATGCGCCACAGCTTTTCTTAGCTGAAGATGGTTCAATTCCTAAATTTACCGTGGCAGAGATTCACGAAATGTATTCTAAAGCCAACAAGGTTGATACAACCAACGAAAAAGACTTAATTCCAGACGAAGAGCGTTGGATTGCTGATTACGCCCGTAAAAACCTCAACAGCGACTTGGTGTACGCTACCGACTTCCCAGCTGTTGCTGGTAAGTTCTACCACAAGTTTAAAGACGAAGAGGGAACGGTCGCTTGGGCTGACCTGCTTTTCCGTGGCCTCGAAATTGCAACCGTACCACTTCGTGAAAACAACTACGAAAAGATGTTAATGCAAATGGAACGTGCTGGCCTTGATGTCACTCACGAAGGCTTCAAACACTACCTTCAAGCATTTAAGTATGGCCTACCTGTTCACGGTGGTGCCGGTATGGGTGTCGACCGTGTTGTTCAAAAGACTATCGGCCTTAGCAACGTCAAAGAAGCGACGTTATTCCCACGCGACATTAACCGTCTAAACCCTTAATTATGCGCCCTAAGCACGTTGTATCCACAAAGCTTGCGCTGTATAGCCACGATAATGCATCGGTATTGCTTATGCACTATCCGGTCAAGGGCTACTATGGTTTGCCGGGTGGACACGTCGAACCGCAGGAAGACCCGAACGATACTATTCGACGTGAACTTCTTGAAGAGCTTACCTTAACCGTGGACACACTAAAGCGTACGGATTTCTTTTTACGCGGCGGCGACCATGGTCCAATTATTTTAGCATTTACTGCAATTGCCCCAATTGATGTTTCAATTATTCCTACCGACCCAAAATTCGAATATGGAGTGTGGATAGCAAAGGCTGATATTGCTACTATCGATATGTCGAAGGAATATATACGCTTTGTACTTGAGAATTGGCCTAACCAATAAGCTTAAGCGTATAATACTCATATGCAACCCGAAAACACACAGCCGCCGGTTGAAAACTCTCAGCCAGTGCAACCAATTGAATTTCCTCAACCCACTGCAGCGCCACAACCCGTTGCGCCAGTTGAAGTAGCGCCAACACCAGTCGCGAAGCCAATTGTGGTTGTTAAAAAATCTCCACGGCAGCGCCACTTTTTGGCGACATTCTTTATTAGCTTTTTTTGGGGTGTTTTTGGTGCCGATCGTATGTACATGGGCTATTGGGGTTTAGGCATTCTAAAGCTCATCACCGTCGGTGGTTTTGGTATCTGGGTTATTGTGGACTTATTTCTCGTTATGGGCGGCTACATGCGCGACAAGCAGGGTCGTGAGATGCTGCAAATCGCTGAGTATAAAAAGTTTGCTTCTAATACGATTATGATTTTAGCGCTGTCACTGGGTGTACTACTGCTTGTCAGTGGCATCAGTCTTATTACTGCACTTCCAGCAATCATGGACTCGGTACAAAACGGAAGTATTCCAGGCTTAGAAAGCCTAACGGGTGGGTCGGGTATTCCTGGCGTGCCAGATGATTTACAACAAGAACTTAGCCGATAACTTCGAGCACTGGTGCATTATCTAGCGAGTGCCACATATACCAGCTCGCAACTGATTCGTACGGATGCCAATGGTTATTGAGCGCTATCATTTCCATATCTTCAGGGGTAGGTTTTTCGGGCATGTCGTATAACTTACGCATGCCATTTTTAATTCCTAAATCTCCTGTTGGTAAAACATCTAATCGCCCCATACAGAAAAGTAAAAACATATGAACGGTCCATACGCCAACGCCTTTAATTTGTGTCAGTTCGTCAATAATCTGTTGGTTACTGAGTGTGTCTAGATGTGAGAATTGAATAGAACCTTCAAGCACGCGAGTCGCGAGGTCGTGAATATAAGAAGCTTTTTGACGCGACAAACCTGCGCCACGCATCGTTTCAATGTCGACGCTTAAAATATCTTCCGGTGTAGGAAAACTTTCTGTGAATAACTCGCGAAAACGCTTTAAAATTGTTGCTGCAGCTTTAACACTTAGCTGCTGAGAAATAATACTCTCTACTAATTCTTGATAGTAATTTTTGTGTGGCACGAATGCTGGCAGTGGAGCATTTTTAATTACCTCAGCTAAGATAGGGTCGTGCGCACTTAAGTGGTCGGCGGCTTTTTGAAAGTTTGCAGGTGAAGCGAGCTCGGCCATTATAATTGAACGGTCTTGCCATTAATACGCTGATAGCTTGTATTGAGGCTTGCTGTAATTTTAGTTGCCAAGTTATCTATAAATGCTTGGCCTTCAGCAGATAGCATAGCGTCGTGAGTTGGGAAAACATTAGTTGGCTTTAGTGTACGTACGAGGTCCATCGCCTTACCGATAGTGAGCCACGGTGCGCTAACAGGTAGTAACAATTCAGTAATCGTTTGTTCGGGTGCGAAGTAAGAATCACCAGGGTAGTATAAGTGATCTTCAATAATAACGCCCATGTTAGGTGGGGTAGGAATCGCAATATCAATCGGTTCGTGTGTACCGCCAACGAATTTCAAACGCATTCCACCAGCGTCAACAGTTTCGCCAACACTAACGACTTGTGTATTTTCGTTTTTATAATCAGCAAGAATAGTTTCATTTGCTAACAAAATTGCTTTAGGGTTTGCCCGTAAAATAGTAATAACTAATTGGTTATCTAGGTGGTCCGGGTGGGCATGAGTAATAAAAACTGCCGCCACATGTTTTGGCATAATAAAGTCGTGTGTCAGGTTTCCTGGGTCAACCACGACACTATTGCCGTCCTTCTCAACGACAAAACAGGCATGTTGGAACTTTGTTAATCTCATACATCTATTATGCTCCGCAACCGGTCGCACTCACAAGTACTAAAGTAAACTTTATCACTTGTCTCGTTGCTACGGTTATACTAGTGAACGTGGATATACTCGAATTTCAAGAAATTATATGGCAAAAGGGCCGCGAACTGTATCGCGACATGCCATGGCGTGAAGATACGCGCCCTTATTACGTAATGGTGAGTGAAATTATGTTGCAACAAACCCAAGTTGATAGGGTGATGCCTAAGTTTGAAGCTTTTATTGAACGCTTTCCTGCTGTCGAAGATTTAGCGAAAGCTTCGCTTGGCGAAGTGCTGCAAATGTGGAGCGGCCTAGGTTACAACCGCCGTGCAAAATTCTTGCATGAAGCGGCTATGAAGATAATGGGCGAATATGAGGGTAAGTTTCCAGAGACAGCAGAAGGCCTAATTAGTTTAGCTGGTATCGGGGTGAATACGGCTGGTGCAATTTTAGCTTACAGCTTTAATAAGCCCTCGATATTTATTGAAACCAACATCCGAACAGTTTATTTTTATCATTTCTTTCTTGAACATGATGAAGTAACCGATGCTGAACTGCGTACAGTGGTTGAAACGACGGTCGACGCTGAGCACCCCCGTGAGTGGTATTGGGCAATGATGGATTACGGGAGTTATTTAAAAAAACAAGGCATCGGCCAGAATAATAAAAGCCGCCATTACAAAAAGCAAAGCCCGCTAAAGGGGAGTGTTCGTGAGGTACGTGGCCAAATCCTTAAACTGCTAACAACTGCAGATTTTAATGAAATTGAACTGCGCACGGAAATTTTAGCAGACCAGCGGTTCGAGCCCGCACTCGCTTCACTTGAAAAAGAAGGTTTGATTACTAAAACAGGTGAAACCTTTCATCTAAAGCGCTAAGGAGTAATAAAGCTCAGAATGGTACAATAGAAACATATGATACGCGTACTTACTTCGCTTGCTGCCATAGCCGCTATAACGGTCTTATTAGGCTTAGGTGCACAAACGGCCCATGCGCAGTCGTCGTCACTTACAACCGAGCAAATCGAGCACATTAAAAGTAACTGTACTTCAATTAAAAGTACCCTTAATCAGTTGCACGCCAGCGATGCACTGCTCCGCGTTAACCGTGGTCAGGTATATGAATCAATGGCGAGTAAATTAATGGACCCGTTCAACTCGCGCCTTAGCAATAACCGGTTAGATGCAAAAGCAACGTCGGCCGTCACCACTAGCTACCGTTCAGCACTTGATTCGTTCCGGAATGATTACAAAGCCTACGAAGAAAAACTTTCAAGTGCTATTCGCATAGATTGCACTAGCCAACCCGAACTATTTTATACAACTATCGAGCAAGCTCGCGAAAATCGTTCAAAAGTTCACGATGGCGTTGTGAAGCTACACCGATATATTGACGATTACCGTACGGCTGTCGATGATTTCGTTCTTAACTTCGAAAGGGTATCAGAATAATGGCTGAACCTATTGTTTTACAACCCGATGAAGACATGACTTTTTGGGATAAGCACCGCTTGTCACTCTTGCTTATTTTGACAGTTTTAATCGCAATCATATTAACCGTCGTAAGCATGATTGCCTATAACGTAAGTGGTACTGCGCAGCTTGATTTAAGCCGCCCTGGAGTTTCATCAGTAAGTGATAAGGTTGATAAAACCGACAAAATCACAGAATACAGTAGTTTTGGCGCTGTGAATAAAGATTCTATAAATGAATTTACTAAGCTATACGATAACCAGGCTGCTAAGGCTAAAGCAATCGATGCATTTAACGGTGATCCGCTTAACCCTGAAATTCTTGAATTCGGTATTACTGGAGACGAATAGTAGCAAGTTCAAATTCCTCTTGGAATAACTGGCATAGTAATTTGTGCGCACCAACAATCAGTGGAAACTCTTCAAAACTTTTTGCAATGCGTTCGTGAAGCTTTGTGTGGCTTGCTTTTAGTTCGTCAATTGTTGTAACTTCATAGTCTTCTTTCATTACCTTCTTGCCAGCACCTAGTATGTCAACGACAACAGGTAGTAGCTTGTCTACGGCTTTAACAAAGCGAGCTTCGATATCTTGTTGGTGTTCATATGCAAACAGCAGCTGCGCGGTGTGTGGCGGCAGTGTATCCATTAGTTTTTCAAGCGCAGCGTGCTCTACTTGTTGCTTTTTCGCCATTTGTTCAGGGCTAAACTTGAAAGTCGTAACGTCACCGGTAGCTGTTTCTATCAAATCATGAACAATCGCAAACTGGGTCACCTTACCAGCATCGAGAGCTGGGTAATAGGTGGCTGCAAGCTCATTTGCGACTAACGCAAGCATAAAGCTATGCTCAGCGTCGTTTTCTTTATGCTCTTCATTGTACCGAGGGGCTCTTTCAACCTGAGCGAATTTAATTGCTACGCCACCAAGTTCAAGTGCGAGTGAGGCCGAAGACGGGTAAGAGCTATGTTCAGGAAATGTAAGAGTATTTTCAACTCTATTTAAGTCAATTTTTGTAATAGGAAATGTATCCATGATTACTTTCCAGTCAGCCGTTGAGGCATTAATTACTGATTACATTATCAATATATCGTGCTATTCTATTGATAGATAGAAAGTATAATTTGAGTCAAATATGATTGAGCAAGCAACAATAACTCACCACATTCAAAAACACATTATTGATGTGTTGATGTTTAAAGAGGTCGCTCGATTTCGTGACTTGCGGCCGCCAAAAGTTGATACGAATTTATTTTCATACCACCTTAAATTGCTCATCAAAAGCGATATTGTTAAAAAGCTAGCTGATGGCTATGGGCTGAGTACTCATGGCCTGGCTTACGTAGACAGAGTGAGCGTAGTGAGTAAAACGGTCCGTACTCAACCAAAAATAATTTCAATGCTAGTTGTGCAAAATAGTGAAGGCGACGTACTGCTATGGCGTCGTAAGCGACAGCCGTACATTAACGCTTGGACATTACCATATGGAAAACTGCATACCGAGGATGTGAGCATTGAAGCTGCGGTGAAGCGTGAGTTGTCTGAAAAGTTGATGTTAACCGACCAAGAAGTTCGACACGCTGGTGATTGTTACATCCACGTAAATACCCAAGGCCAATTGCTCTCAACGACGTTAGCGCACGTATTCCGTTTTGAGCGCGACGACATCGCGACACACGATAACCTCATTTGGGTAAAACCGCATAAAATAACGCAGTATAAGCTAGCTCCAGCTGTTGAGCAAATTATCGCCCGTAGTTTCTTTAACGACCCGCACTTTTTTGAAGAGTTTTACGAAGACTGGAATAGCGAAGAGCTTTAAAGTTTTCCGCGTACCCAAGAGTCAATTGAACCGGCACCCATAAGTAATATCAATGAACCGCTATCGCGCGCTGCTACAATTTCGTTCCAAAGCTCATCGTTCAAATCTGTATAAACGATTGAATCTTTATTTGTAATATTTGTGGTTAATTCTTCTGGTACTAGAATTGGATAATCAGGGTTTTCTCGGGTTAAGTAAGTTGGGGTCCAGTATACTTTTCGAGCAACTTCAAACTGGTCTGTGTATTGGTCGCGTATTGAATGTTGTCGCCAGTTTTGGTGCGGTTGATATATTAAGACAACGTCATTAGACAATTCGCGAGCCATCTGCAAGGTCGCGGCAATTTCTTCTGGGTGATGGCCATAGTCGCTGTAAATATTTTCAGCCAGTTTCTCAAAACGACGGTCGGTACCAGGGAAAGCATTAAGAATTTTTACCATTTCCTCTTCCTCACCGGCAGCACCTAAGTGGTCGACAAATAAGCTAAATACGAGATAGGCATTTTGGCGGTTATGTAAACCTGCAAGGTTAATGAAGCTGACGTCGCGGGTCGTTTCGTCTATGAGGTGCAATACGCCGTACTTTGATAAATTATCTGCATTTACGTCTTTTTTCCAGCAAATAACTACCTTTGATTGGCCGATAAATTGGTTGAAGGCATCGAAATATGATTTTTCGGTAGGGTAGGTGTCTGGGTGGTCGTAATCTACTGAAGTAATGAGCGATATGTAGGGGTTGAAGTGCAAGAAGTTGCGGTCGTATTCGTCGCATTCGTACACAAAATATTCGCTCTTTGGGTCGTATTTTCCACTTGGTCCAAAGCTAACGGTCGTGCCGATTGAATAACTAACTGGAATGCCGCGTTGCAAGAATGCCCATACAGCCATACCGGTTGTTGTGGTTTTGCCATGTGTGCCGGCAATCGCAATTAATTTCAAGTTATGTTTTTCAAGAAAGTCAGCTAAAAATTCGTCGCGTTTGCCAGTGCGAATGCCGAGTTGCTTGGCAAGTACTAATTCTGGGTGGTTTTCAGGAAGGGCAGCGGTGTGCACCAACCAATCGAGTGGCGTAGCTGTGTGAACGGTTTTTAAGAAAGACCCATCTTGACCAATGTTAACGTTAACGCCTTGTTGGCGCAATTCTTCGGTAACTAAACTTTCGTTTAAATCTGAACCAGTGATAGTGTGGCCGGCGTCGCGCGCAATCTCTGCTAATGGGCCGATACCAACGCCACCAATACCCGAAAAATATACATTCATAGGCCTAGTATATCACTTGTAACAATAGAGGTGGTGTGATGTAATAGAGAAAAAGGTTGGGCCTTACACAAAAATGTTACAAAACTTATTTCATAAAATGCTTTTACGTCGTCATTTCTGGCGTCATGCAACATATAGCGAAATAGCCGAGCTATACATGTCACGTATGCTTCGGATGGCTGCGCTGTACATTGCCAGCGCTTTTATGTCGATTTATTTGTACCAAAACCATTACACGATTGGTGAAATTGCGCTGTTTTGGGCGGCATTCTACTTGTTTAAGACAGTCACGGCCTTGCCTGTTGCAAGCTTGATTGCTCGCATTGGGCCAAAGCACGGCATCCTTGTTTCAAACCTTTTATACATACCGGCGCTTATTAGTTTTGTGTTTTTACCAATCCTTGGCCCTTGGCTTTTATTGCCAGTCCTTATTCTTCAAGGTACTTCAGCAACTATGTATTCAATTGCCTACACAATTGATTTTTCAAAAGTGAAAAGTGTCGAGCATGCCGGGAAAGAAATTGCCTACATGAATATTCTCGAGAAAATTACTACCAGCATTAGCCCGCTTATTGGTGGAGTATTAGCGTACTTCTTTGGGCCGCAATTTGTTTTAGTTATCGCGGCATTATTATTCGCGCTTGCTGCCGTACCGCTGCTTAAAACGGGTGAACAGGTGCAGACGCACGTCAAGCTACAGTTCCGAGGTTTTCCTTGGGGGCTTATTCGTCAGCACTGGATGGCGCAAGTAGCAGTTGGCTACGATGTTTTCGCTTCCGGGACAGTCTGGACACTTTACACGGCAGTTATCGTTATTGGAATTAGTTCGTCCAACGATATTTACGTCATCACCGGTATTTTGCTTTCGGTTGTGCTAATCGCAACTTTAATTTCTTCGTACATGTATGGCAAAATTATCGATAAAAAGGGTGGACGCGTGCTTATGAAGGCAAGCGTTATTGCCAATTCTTTGACGCACCTCATACGACCATTTATTACTTCACCAATTATGGTGGCTGGGGCAAACGTTACTAATGAAGTCGCGACTACAGGGTACACAATGCCATACACCAGGGCGGTATTTGATAATTCCGATTTGTCTGGCCACCGCGCTACCTATTTAGGAATGGTTGATTTACTCGCAAACTTTGGGGCGTTCTTGGCGGCTGTAACTTTGGGAGTATTGTTTTGGGCAGCAGGGGAGATATTCTCTTTAACAAACTTTTTCTTCGTCGCTGGAGTCGTGGTTCTGCTCGTTTTAACGGCACATTTCTCACTCTATAAAAGATAACGCTCATGGTACAATATAGGGTAAGAACATAAGGTGGGTACCTCGAGATTGTGGCTGATAAAGGCAGAGTAAAGCAAAGTATTAAAAACTTGCAACGTATTAAAACGTGGCAGCTTATTGTGCTGCTTATTATTTCTGGTTTTGTTTCAGCAACTTTTTTGCGTCTTAATAACATTGGAATGGTAGAGCGCCGCGAAGGGGTTCTGAGCGCCGACACCCAGGGTGACGAGCAAGTTATTATTAAAAGGTTGTACGATTTACAGCGACATGTCAGTACTCACATGAACACCGATTTGGGCCGGGGAGTGTACTTAGAATCGAGCTACTCCCGTGACCTGCAAAATTGGCAATCGGCCCAGTACGGGGATGCAAATCCAAACGGAAATATTTATAAAAAAGCTCAAGAGGTTTGTGCGCCACGTTACAAGACATATTCTCGTGCGTATCTACAATGTACCACTGGTGAGCTAGCAAAATACCCTGCTGCCGCTGACCCCGGAACCGACCAAAGTAAGCCACGACAAGAAACCTATATTCATGCTTTTAGCTCACCCCTATGGAGCCCTGATTTTGCAGGGTGGTCGGTGTTAGTTTTTGTCATAATCCTTGGGCTTATAGTGGTCCGCTTCGCTAGCCTCGGTGTACTTGGTTTGCTACTGCGTAAGCATTATAAAACTATTTGATATTGACAGCGCCCCTGGTGAGGCTGTACGCTAACACTCGTACAGCATTAATAGGAGGTATAAATACTTATCATGGCTTACAGTCACACAAACTCAAAGGGCGTTACTTACTACTTGCACAGCACCGAAGTTACACTTCGTGGTGGCAAACCACAAACAATCTTTTTCTTCGCAAAAGTTGAAAAGAATGCAAAGGGTCAACCAGTAGACTTGCCTGAAGACCGAATCGTTAAAGAAAACCCACGTAACGGCTTTTTGACCGTTTCAAAGAAAAAATAGTTTAAACACTATTGCACCGTAAGCGGTTTGACCCTATACTTAGGTCAAACAAACAGGTGCTGGAATACCCCCCTTCCCCGGGGGTATTTCTTTTGTTTGGGGGATTGTATTAGTGCCCCTCGAACGCTACTATAGAACCATATGTTTTACGTACGTAAATCCTCTTTGCCTCAAACCACCTTTAAGGACTTAATGTGGGAATAGAAATGATGCCTAACTCGGAAAAAGAATATGACGAAGCTGCAGATCACGTTGAGCGTTGGGAAGACCAAGGTTTAAGCCCGGAGAGAGCTTGGGACAGGGCTGACCCGACTGGGGAAATTAGAAAAGCTCAAAAAGAACGCGAACTTAAGGCTCAACGCGAAGGGCTGCGTCTGGGTGCCCGAGCAACGCAACAAGTTGAAATCGACAGTCGGTTAGCAGAAATTGAAAAAATTCTCGACCCGAAAGAACGCGAAAAAGAACTTATGTATTACAACGCGACGCGGATTGCTAAAAAACAAATTAATGAGCGCTATTAGCAAGGGCGCTTTTTTATTTTGTTGATTATTAGCTTAAGTGGTTATACAATATAAATAATTCCTAATTTGAAGGGGCAAAGGGTTATGGCAAGGTTACCAGAACAAGGCGGAGATAGTGGACAATGGGGTACAATCCTCAATGACTTTCTTACTCAAGCACACAATACTGACGGTACATTAAAGAATACCGGTCTAATAGCAAGTAAGTACACTAAACCGGGGAATGGAATACCTAAAACCGATCTTCACGCTGATGTGCAGTCTGCTCTCGATTCAGCTGTATCTGGTATCGCACCTGATGCTACGACAACATCAAAGGGTATTGTTCAACTTGCTGGCGACTTGGGCGGTACGGCTGCAAGCCCAACCGTTCCAGGGCTAGCCGCTAAGGCAAACACAGCAAGTCTCGCGCCTGTTGCAACAAGCGGTTCTTATGCCGACTTAACCAGTAAGCCAACTATTCCTGCGCAATTTGCACCTCTTGCTGGCACTAATGTTACGCTTACCGGTTCTTATCCTGCTGTTACTATCAACACTTCGGCAACAGTTAACGCAAGCGACGCACAACTTCGTGACCGCAGCACGCACACGGGTGCTCAGGCAATCTCAACCGTTACTAACTTGCAAACTACATTGAATGCAAAGGTTACAGGGCAAAATGGTGTCACCGGGCTTTGGGTAGGCACACAGGCAGAGTATGACGCAATCAGCTCACCTAGTTCTACAACTTTGTACGTTGTTAGCGGGGTTTAACCACCATGCCGCTTATTAGCGAAACGTCAACGCTGTATTTAGGCAGTACACCTGTTACTAAAGCGTATCTTGGCGCTCAACAGGTTTGGCCTATTGATATTGGTGGTGGCGGTCCATTAACGACCCCTAGCTTTACGTCTATTACCGTTGTTGATGACAAAGCGACACACGCATTCACCCTTGTATCGGGTGCTACTGTATATCGTATCGAAACAGAGAAGGTAGGATAAGTTATGGCTACATGGGCAGAAATATTTGTAAAACAAGCAACGCTTACACCTGAATCTGCAACTTCCGCAACAATCGCTTTCGCGAGCGGTCAGTCTGCGGCGCCAGGTAATAAAGTTATTTTGGTCGTCACGTCTGCAAATGACACCTCAGTTGTGACGTCCGATTTAACGAGTGCCGGCTGGACTCTAGACCTGTCGATTGATAATTCACAGACGACGTCTATATTCTCTCGTTCTGTATCTGAAAGCGGTCTAAGCCAGGTTACTGTTAATTTCACTGCGGCAAACCGCCCAGTACTCCATATGATTGAGTTAACAGGCGTCTCTGTATTAAATGCGACTGCGTATGCTATTGAGCAAATGGCGACAGGTAACGTAACGACAACTGTTAACGATGCGGTGCTGATTGGTGTGGTCCAAGGTGTTATTAATGGCGGTGAACCGCAATTTGACACTTGGGATAACTCTTTCACGGGGCTCGGCTCACTTCAATCGTATCCCGGTGTTCCTTACGACTTACCTAACCGAGTTGCAATGGGGCTAACGCGAAGGGTTGTTACGGCAACTGGCGCATATGGTTCAACTGCTACTATGGGCGGCCCTGGAGGCCCGGCAATTATCGCACCTTTGGGCATGATAGTTGCGTATCAAATTGGCGCGGTTGCTCCGGTTGTCAATGCAGGTGCCGACGCTTCAATACCATTTAATGGTACGTTTAGCCGAACAGCCACAGAAGATAATGGCGGTGGGGTAATTACGTCTCGTACTTGGGTTGTCCAATCAGGTCCAGCCGATGTGGGTCAAACGATAGCCACAACAGCCGCGCTTACGTGGACGCCGACTGCTGCTGGTAGTTATACGCTTCGCTATAGCGCTACAAACTCTTCTGGAACATCTTACAATGACGTCGCAGTAACCGTTGTTGCACCAGTTATTACTACAAAGTCTACTTCGCCAATGGATGCCACACTCACTGCTGGTATATGGCGCTCACGCATTAGGGCAGAAGGGCCAGGCGGGGTAAGTTCTTATTCTGCATGGTCATCACCGTTTGCTGTCACTATGGGCGAACTTGACTTTAACCTAGCTCGTATTCCATGGGAAGGTGGCCCTAGCTACTGGTCACAATTTACTCGAGCAAATGCCACAGGTTGGACCAGCCCAGACTATTTCCCTATAAGTGTATTTATGGGTAAGGCAGACCCAGTACACGTAGCGTCACTTAAAGATGCAGGCATTAACCTATATATGGGTGTAGAGTACAGTCCGGGAATTTACCCATTAACAAACGTTACGAGCCAGGGCATATACGCCATGACAAACATCAATGAATGGACACCAAGTGATGTTGGTAATAACGACATGGCTGTTTCTTGGTTTATCTCAGACGAATTTGATATGGGTATGGGCGTAAGGGTTCAACCTGGCGACCAGTACACCTACCTTGCGGAACAACATGAATGGGTAGACCTCGCAACATCATATAATGATGGACGGTTCTTCCATGCAAACTTTGGAAACGGAATCCTTCGAACCTACTGGTCTCAAGGTCCGGGTATTATGAACGAACACGTTTCTTTGATGGATTCATCAAGCGCCGATAAATACACCTACACTAGCCCAGATGTACAAGGTATTATCGATGGCGTCCATGATGCACCTGACTGGCCGAACGGAACACCGGTCGACCGTGCTTACTCATACGGTTGGCAGGCAGATCAAATGAAACGCTTCCAAGACCCTGGTGATTTAAGGCCAATTTGGACATTTGTTGAAACAGCTAAACCGTACCTAAATGAAGCTGGTGCACGAAGCATTCTGCCTGAAGAAATTGAAGGTGCGGTATGGTCAGCGCTTATTCACGAAGCCCGTGGAATCGCGTATTTCCAGCACAATAACGATGGTCGCGATACATATTCGATTGTTGGCATTCCTGAAGTACATACAAAGGTGAAAGCAATAAATGCCAAGGTTCAATCACTAGCAGCAGTATTAAATACCCAGTCGTACTACAACACTACGGTCGACGTGAACGGCTTTACCTATTATCGATATACGTTTAACAACAATACCGATACAATGCTTAAAACGCACAATGGGTTTGCATACATCTTTGCCGGTATTGGCATGGGCCACGCCTTAGGAACTAAAACATTCACCGTGCCAGTTGGTGTTACCGGTACAACTGTCGAAGTGGTGGGTGAGTCGCGCAACATCTCGGTTGTGAGCGGTTCGTTTAGCGATACTTTTGCAAATGAATATACGCACCACGTGTATAAAATTAGCCTATAACTAGCCTCGATAAAAGGTATCTTCATTGACTTTATATAATGTTTATGCTATTATATAAGTAATGAATCATATTAATGACACCCCTAGTTATGACCCGTATGCGAACGAAATAGCAGCCATGGCCGGCCAACCTACCGACCGAGATCCGTTTGGTAGTGATAGGGAAGTAGCAAGGCTTACATCCCAAGAAAAGCAGGCGGCTGAACTGCGGACGCAGAATAAGCTCAACTTAGCTCACCAGGCCTTAATTGCATCCACATCGTCTACACCGGAATATAACGACCCAGATGCACCAAAACGTGACCGTGTTAAATTACGTCGACCTCAATAACCTTACAAAGCAAGGAATAAATGAAAAAGCGACCTAATAAGAAGTTTGTGATTCCAAAACTAGCCATAATTGGCGTGATACTATTAGCCCTAACGCCGTTAGTACGACAATTGTTAGACAAAGCGCTTACAGCCCCTTGTGGCGTTATTTACGGCATCAAAGAGTGTGGTCCCGAGTTAAATATTCGCAACGCCTCAATACTTGAAGTAGCTCAAGGAGCTTGGATTGCATTCGGTGCTTTGATTCTTGTAACCGGTATTGTGCTGTACGTTAAATATCGTAGGTAAATGAAAAGCGGTGAAGTCCGCAAGGTGCCTATAGTTGGTGGTTATTCTTGAAAAACGCCCGAATAGCTTTATTGTGAAAAACGATTCCGCCGTATATATAAAAAACTGGTTGTCCGAGACTAAGTATCAGTCCTATAGCAATCAGTAAAATAAGCTCAAAAGATGGAAAAACTAAGAGAACGGTAAATGCGAGCGCGACACCGGGTAGTGTAATGAGGCCAGAGAGAATTGCTAGTATTGCTACCACGTTGAAAAACGTATAGGCAGTACGCTTATGTAATATGAGTCCTATACCAATCAAAGCTTCGATTATACCAAATAATATTTGCAAGCCATTAAAGTCTGTTAATAAGCTACTTACAACCGCTAACGCGCCCAAGACGATAGTAATGATACCAATTATTTTAATTATTTTAAGCTGCCTTGAGGTGATATTGCCAAGTGGAGTAACCGATGTCTCAGGCGATAAACTGTTAAAGGCGTGCGCAACCATATCATGCTGCCAACCGGACGCAATAAGTGCCCCGTAAATTGACTCGTCAGACATAGCATTTGCTCGTGCAGCGTCGATGTAGTTTTTTAAAGCGAGTTGGTGACTATCCATAATTTAACTTATTGTAACACCCTCGGCTTATTGCAGAGGTTATTTAGTAATTAAATAGACCCTAGAAAGTTCTAACGCCTAATATGGTTAAATTTGGTGGGGTATTATGAACGAAGACAGAACTATACTCGTGCAGCCAGTGCGCTATCAACCATAACTCGTGCTTGCTGCTTATCGCCAAAATATTTCATTACAAAATCTTTCGGCTCTAAAATAAGTCGTTCGTCTGCTTCTTTGTTAGGCGTGAAGTCATTCATTGATACTACATCGGCCGTGTAAAGAAGTAGATAAGGTTTTTTCGAAAGACCGAGCTGACTATTTGTGCTTTTAAGTCGCCATACGTCGACAAGTATGGGATTCTCTACTGAAACCTGGGCCTCTTCCTGGGTTTCTCTTTGCATAGCTTCTATAGCGGTCTCGTTATCGTCGATATGACCGCCCGGTATGTCGATACCTCTGTTTATAATATTCACAGCAACTATTTTCCCATCATAAGTAAATGGTATGCAGTGTGATGTTAGTGTATCTTGAGCATCTGGTATAAAACCAGTTCCAAGCGGGGTGGCTTCTATGATAGACCCGAAATAATTAAACGAGAAGGTTGTCATGTGTCTATGATAACAAAAAGACGCTAGAAAAGTTCTAACGCCTGATATGGTTAAATTTGGTGGGGCTGGATAGAGTTGAACTATCTACCAAGTGGTTATGAGCCGCCTGCTCTGACCGATGAGCTACAGCCCCGCACGAGCTATTATACTATGTATTTCAATCTGTTGAGATATAATAGTTATCAAGGTGCTTATGCCTCATATAAACATACGTAAAATTATCTATACTATCCGTCATAAATACTTGACGTTTAATAACGTTGTCATTGCGGCAGCCTTTCTTATTGCTGCCAGCTGGGTATGGGGTTCACTCGAGGTCATGCAGCGAAATTACGCCCTACAAAAAGAAGTTGATATTAAAGAAAGGCAGTTGCAGCTTACTAAATTGCAGCGCGATAGCCTTGAATTGCAGAAGAAATATTATCAAACTGATGAGTATAAAGAGTTGGCAGTTCGCGATACATTAGGCCTCGTAAAACCAGGCGAGAAATTATTAATTTTACCCGTTAATAGTGCGGCGGCAACTGCCGCTGACGCCCCTAAGCAACAGGTAGTTATAGCGCCAGAATCTTCGCCAAACCTTCAACAGTGGTTAAATTTCTTGTTTGGCGGTAACAGCAAAAGCATCGATACTACCGACGAATCTAAATAAAGTGGTGGCTACACTAAACAATTTAAAATTTGTTTTTCGATAGTAACGGTAACGGGTGAATTAGCATCAATTGTAATAAGTTCACCGTCGGTTTGCGCGACTGTTTCTTCAACAGTTTCAAGAGAGAATACGTCAGTTTGGTGGTCTTCTTTCAATTTAATGAGTGAGGCTTGAAGCAATAATCCAAGCAATTTAAGCTTATTTTCGTGTGTCGAAATAGTTACTTCAAACTTACCGTCATTCATTTTCGAAGGATGGGAAACGTTAAGGTATTTCGACATTTTATCGGCGCTACTCATAATAATGCTATCGTATTTTTTTACTTCGCCATCAATTTTTAACTTCACTGGGCTAATAGTAAACAGGGTACGGATAACGAGCCAGGTTTCATTAAACCTGTTGAGTTTTGTTTTATTCAATTCTTTGCTCACCATTGAAGAGATTCCGAAACCAATATACGAGTGGGCATATCGCTTTGTTGTTTTCTTTTTAGTTGTGTATGAAATTTGCAGCAGGTCAAGTTTTTTCGTTTTTCCAGCAACGAGTAAATCAATAATACTTTCGGTGTGTACGTTATGGTAATGATCATTGGCATTACCGGCCGGTAGCAGGCCTGTAGTGGGGTTATAGCCCTTGTTTTGGGCTTTCATAGCCCCGTTAACAACTTCGTTGTAGCCGCCGTCTCCACTCGATGAAAATATGAGCGGGCTTTTTGTTCGCTTGGCGAGCTTGTAGGCTAATTTTTCAGCGTGTCCAGCATACTTGGTTGGCATAAGTTTCACCTTTTGCTTAGGGAGGTGTTCTTGAATATTCTTCATAAATTCTTCGGCCATAGCTTTGCTAGAACCCGTGCTATTCGGGTTGTAGATGATAGAGACGGTAGTGTAATTCATTCATCTAGTATACTAGAATTATGATTCAAGACATTTTATTTGCCTTTTGGTTCCTTTTGCCGGCTGCTGCGGCTAATATGATTCCTATTTTTGCTGCTGCAATTCCGGCTTTAAAAAAGTATGATGCACCGATCGATGGTGGTAAAACTTGGCGTGGCCACGAGCTGCTTGGGCCGCACAAAACCTGGCGGGGAATTATCGCTGGAATTATTATCGCTACATTCGTTTTATGGCTCCAACAATTTTTAGCTGCTAATTATGCTTGGACAGACTTTGTGACTGACGGCGTTGATTACGCCGCATTGCCCCTGTTTATTCTTGGTCCATTGTTTGCAATTGGTGCACTTGGTGGTGATGCGATTGAGAGCTTCTTCAAACGTCAGCGAAATATTAAATCGGGTGGTTCATGGGTGCCATTTGACCAACTCGATTACATTATTGGTAGCGTGTTTGTTACGCTGTTTTTCGTTATTCTCTCCCCAGTACAGTACGTATGGATATTTGTCTTCTGGTTCTTTGCGCATTTACTTGCCAGTTACGTAGGATACTTACTGGGACTGAAAAAAGATCCAATTTAGTTTTGGTCGCGACCAGTAGAATATTGCCATAGGGCATAGAGGCCAAGGACGAGCGATACACCAATAACTGCATACACGCCAACAGCTAGCCAAATAGGGTCACCTAGGGCTTTTACAATAAGCAGGCCGACAATGCCAACCCAGGTTAAGGCCATACTCAATTTACCTGGACGGGTAGGGTGGACGCCAATGCCTTTGCCTTTTTTGTAAAGAATCAGCATTGGAATAACGACTTGAGGAATGATGAGAGCTAAGATGATCCATAGGTTTGTAATGTCTGCCAAAATAATGACAATAATAGTGAAGAGCGTGCCAATCTTATCTGCGACGGCATCGAAAACCTCACCAAGTGGCGATTTAGTGCCAGTTTTATCTGCAACAATACCATCGACGATATCTAACAAGCGGCCAAATGCGAGTAATATCAAACCCAGCCAGTATTGTTCATTCATTATGCAAAGTAGTCCGTAAATAACGATACCGAAGCCAATAACAGTGACTGCGTTTGCAGGGGTTGCTACACCATCCGTGGCTGCAGCTATTTTTTGAAATGCATTATGTTTTGAAGTTTTAACATTTTCCCAATCGGGTTTTGCGGAGGTGCGGTGTAAATTCATAGCCTCATTATAAGCGAAGCGGTAGAAATTATTACATACTTGCGTGGTTTGCGTTTGGGCTCCTATTTTTTCGCATATTTAATGACAAACAAAAAAGACCCCGAAACGAATTTCGAAATCTTTCTTGGTAGCCCAAGTGCATCTACATTGGAACCGTATCTGTAAAGACATCCTCCTTTGGAAGTCTATTTCGATTAGTTAACTAGTGTAAGGATAGCTAATTAGCTCAGCATAAGGGGACTAGAACACAGATGTTCTGCTAATATGTATTTATGAAGTTTGATACTAATATTTTATGGAATGTTGCTCTGTGGATCTTTGGGGCAACTATTGTCACTCAAGGCGTTTCTTTGATGTACCAACAAGCTTATTACATATATTTCGGGGTTGATTTCAATGTTCTTGATTTATTAGTCGATCCAAGTTATCTCTTCAACTCGGTAATTATACTGATTGTTATTGGCCTAGCTTTGATTTTCTTTTATTTTTACATCAAGATACTACAAAAACTGCCGAAGAATGTCATAAAGTCTAGAGTTGCGGGGGACGTCTTTATTGATGTCATAGCTGCGATACTGTTGATTTTTGCATTAGTTGCATACTTCTTTGATTTGATTCCAATTCAAAAACCGTTGACTCCTTTGTTAGATGATATTTTTCTGATTTCTGTCGCTGCTGTATCTGGTTCTAACTTCATCGCCAAGGCTGTAATGATTTTTTACCATATGAGAAAACAAAAAAAGAAAGATTTTAAAGTGGCCTACTTACAGGCTAGTAAGATTTTAAATGATCCACCAGAAGTATTAAAGAAATTAGTTAATCGAATCGCACCTATTCCTATTTGGATTCCTCTTATGTTAATAGCTGGTTTTATGGTTTTTTACTTCCCAAGCCAATTAGCGGAGGAGAGAGCGAAGGGCCTAAAACAATTCACAGAAGTGGTCGTACCTTATAAAACCGCTGATGAAGCTTTGCTTGTAATCGGTAGAACTGGCGACGGTTTAATCGTGAAGACGTATGATGTCAAAGTGAATGCATTTAAAGAAGGCTTTAAGATTATTTCTGAGCAAGATAAAGAGTTCAAGCCCTTTGTTATAAAATAAGTTCCTATACCAATTATATTTGATACTTTTTAAACATAGGCTCGTAAATATACTTGAAAAATGCTTCTCCCATTATTGTAGTGTGACTGACAGAGCCAGGTACCGCAGACCATCCGTGGCTACTCTCGGTAGCGGAAGTATAGTAGAAAACCGCTGGTAAAAGTTTAACATTACCCTTGATAACTGGCTTGCCGAAGTTCGTATGCATATGATCTATCACTAAGCTGTCGACGGAAAAATAGTATAACAGAGGATTTGTGTTTTTAATTTCTGAGACTATACCGATAAAATTTAACCAGTCTATATGCTTAGCCAAGTATGCATCTACGATGAGACCTACTGCTTCAGCTTGACGCTCATCTGTCTGCAGATCTAACTGTGCGAGAACCAGACCACGAAGGTTATTTTTGCTATTTTTATCTAATTCCTTGAATTCCTTGAATGATTTATCGCCTCGCTGTATACCAATCAAAAAAGACCGAAGCATCTTAGTTCTATGGTGATCTTTAGCAGATAGAAATAACTTGCCAATAGCCAGCGATAATTTGCCAGCTGGAACAGATTGTATAAAATCAGCTGCATATTCACCTAAAAATGCGTTTAAGAATCCCTTTGAGGTTTCATCGACTATAACTTCTGAGATGTCTACTAAATCATCCACGTTCGCTTTCTGTTTTGTCATAGACATATCATACAACTAAAACAAGCTTCGAGGTATTCTCGAAACCTGTTTTAGTTTGTGTAAATCTAATAGAATCTATTGATCTAGAGAGTCGAACTTACCGTAGGCAATCCTGCGTAAATGAACAAAAGGAAACTTACATAGGAGCTTAATAGTCTGAAACTTTAACGTTTTTAGTTCAGCTTTCATATTTCCTTGCTTATTTATAATATCGAAAGAGATGTTACGATTTATGGCAAAGAGTAGGTTTTTGAATAACTCCTTATTATATTTAGTGATAACATTTTCACCCATCTTGGCCTTGAATTTATTTCCACTACCATAAACATCTACCGCAGATGACATACTCATAGCCACATTGTTTATTGCGAATGGGCTTCCAGAGTAACCTCTCACCTCCTCTCTTAGCTCGCTATAGTTCTCGATATGCAGCGGGTTGAACTTCTCTTTCTTAAATACGGGTACGAAAAGAACAACAGACGTCTTAAATTCCCTTATACCCTCTCTTAAAGGAACATCAAGTTTAGAGTGCTTGAAACTTGAAAGAGTATAATTCAGTTTTACTCCATATTCGTTAAAATGTTTGCTTACCTTTTTGTTGTATTTAACTTCTCCCGAACTTAGTAGCCAGACTTTGCTGTCGCTATGAGTGGAAAGCTGTAAGTAGTAACGCCACCCTGTTATAAATACTCTAGGTGAAAGTATTATTTCAATTTCATCGCTTTTACCTGTCATAAAATCTGCATTAGGTGATGATAGCGCAATACCTGGTTTCATTAATGTCCAAATTACCCAAGGGTTAAATCCCATTTCGTGAACTAAAAATGCCAATGAACGAACCTTATTAATGTTTGGGTATCTGGCTATGATAACAATCGTTATTATCACCATTGTTACGACATAGAAAATTGCTAGTAAGAAATTAGTGGAGCTGATAAATACCATAATCGAAGAAACTAATATAAAAGTAATAGCTCCTGATACAGTAATTTTAATTGCTCGTTTATGTGCAACTTCATATCTAAGAAAGATGCTATTTAAGTCGTCTGCGTTAGAGTCCAAACTAGTATCATTCAATCCTGCATCAAAATCTAAGCTGCGATTTAGATCATCAGCATACTTCATTAGTTCATCTTGTATGTCATCAAGTTTTTTCAAGCGAGGAAAGATTAGTTGAGTGAACGCCCAAGTTATAGCTAGAAAGCCTACTCCCGTAACTATTAATGTTTGTGCGGTCGTAAAAGCTGAAACTAAATTATCAACCGAGTCTTTAGTTTGAATTAATAGTTGGTCGAATAATTCATTCATAATTATAACCACGGCCAAAGATCAGGGTTATATACAACTTCAATCGCCCATACTCCCAGTGAAATTAATGCGATGCTTACTAATACGATTTCTATATATATTGCCCAAGACTTGGATTTTTTAGGTATTTCTTCTTGAAGTTTCACAATCATATTATCTAGTTCCCGTGGATTCTTCCAGTTACCCCTAGAAATATAATTTATAACTTTATCATTACCAATTTGCCACGCATTATGAAACCTATTGTTATTTATATATTCTAAAAATAAAACTAGAGCTGCAGATATAGCGGAAAGAATAGCTATACTAAATAGTACTCTCGTTGCGAGCGTATTATCTATGGTCGGGATGACATTAAGTAGGCCAGCAATGATAAAGGATATGGCAATTGCAAAATAACCAGTATGTTGCCGCTCGTATTCATTACCTTCGGTGATAATAAGTTCTGCTTTTTTCTCAAACCGTTCAATATTCTTATTAACTAGGTTTTCCAAATCTTTAGCTATCTCAAGTTCTGTTGTAGAAACTTCAGAGAGGTACTCATAACGATTCTCAAAATACTCTTCGAGTTCGGGACCAGTAAACTTGATTTTAGTAGATTCAGTTTGTGCTTTTCTTTTTCGGAACATTTGTTTCAGCTTTCTTCTGTGGAACTTGGATATGAGATACGGGCACTGTCGGACTCATTCGTCCACCTTTAGTAATCCTCTGGCCAGGCTTCACGATGCCTTTTATCTGCTTTGGTTTATTATTTTCCATAAGTCCTCCTATTATGCTCTCTTTAACAATAACTCAAAGTAATCCTTACCAACAAATTGAGTTCATTTTATAGATTGATAGCAAACAAAAAAGACCCCGAAACGAATTTCGAAATCTTTCTTGGTAGCGGGGGTAGGATTTGAACCTACGACCTTGTGGTTATGAGCCACACGAGCTAACCGGGCTGCTCCACCCCGCGATACATCGTCCATAATAACAGATATAACGCTTGTTTGCAAGGTTGCGGGTGGTCCTTATGCTAATTTACTGGCAGCTACGCGAACAGCTTCACTCCATGACAAGAAGGCGTGAGGGGTATCGGCGAGTTGTGCGGCGGTAAGGCCAACTTTTACCGCGAGGGCAAGTTCGTGGATAATCTCGGCAGCGTGCGGGGCAACAACGGTTGCGCCAATAATTACTCCCTTTTTATCGGTGATGATTTTCACAAAGCCGTCACGGAAATCAGCAGTATTGCTTCGGGCGATAATATTGAGTGGCGCCAATGCTTTGTTGATTGGAAGGTCGCGTCGGTGGCAATCGTCTTCAGTTAAGCCAACCTGGGCAATTTCAGGCGTAGTGAAGATAAGGCTTGGTGTTCCGGTGTAATCTGGTACAACGCTGGTTCGTTCGAACATATTGTGTGCCACAACCTTGCTTTCAAGTAAGGCAGAGTGGGTGTGGCTGCCACGGCCAAGCACGTCGCCAGCGGCGTAAATGTGCTTCACGCTGGTTTGTAGGAAATCGGTTACTTCAATGCCCTTTGGCGTATATTTTACTGACGCATTATCAAGCCCAAGGTCTACATTTGGCATGCGGCCGGCAGCAATAAGAATTTCATCAGCCTTTACGAACTTTTCAACACCACCGCGGGAAATAAGAATCTTTTTACCAAGTCCTTCTTTTTCAACTGACAGTACTCGTGAAGAGGTAAGGACGGTTGCGCCTTTTTGTTCGGTTAAAACTTTTTCAATCAATTCACCGACTTCAGAATCTTGGTGAGGCAAAAGGCGACTCGCTTGTTCGGCAATGTATACTTTTGTACCGAAAATGGCCATAAGTTGGGCAATTTCTACACCGTAACTACCACCACCAACGATAAATAGGCTTTTAGGCGGTCGGAGGGCTTCTAGGATGGTGCGTGGGGTGAAGAACTTAATGACATCAAGCCCTTGGATGTTAGGGGTTACCCAGCTTGAACCAGTAGCTACCAAGAAGAAAGCAGCAGATAAGTGACGGCGATTGACGGTAATTTCATGCGGAGTTAAAAAGTGAGCCTTGCCGTTAAATGCGCTTACACCATTTTTTTCGTAAAAGCGACGGTTGTTGGCAATACCGGTTCGTTCAATCGCAAGGTCTTTCCAAGCGCGAATAGAAGGGTAGTTGTAGCCAAGGGTTGAAGTGCGTAGGCCGAAACGGCTAGCATGACGGGCTTCGTCGTAAATACCGGCAACGTGTAACAATGCTTTGGTTGGAATATCGCTCCAGTTTGGCGAATCGCCTCCAAAAGTATCTTCTTCAATAATTGCAACGCGCTTACCAGATCGAGCCGCAATCGTAGCAGCGACACTTCCGCCGGCGCCGCTTCCGATAACAATCAAGTCATAGTCAAATGTATGTTTTGCCACTGTTTATTTCTCCTTATAATGTCGATCGATGATGTTCGTATAAATAGGCCGCGTCGGGATGATGGGTTTTTAGGTAATGCGCTGCGGTTCGTCGTAAATCTTCGCTGGTTACCTCTGGCCTAGCCTGTAACCATTCGGCTACTTGCCCTGTAATGCGCCGGCTAATACTGTCTGCGTGCCCTGCTGGTACGCCACAACTGACACATGCGGCGACAATACTATTTCGCAACTTGTCAGGGTTGAAATGCTCTGTGTCGGCACGGTGTCCGTGGCCATGACGCTTCACGATAAGAGTTTGCCCACCCTCGTGCATTACAGCGCCCCTGAAGCTTCTGCAACTACCTTGCTAATGTATACAAAGAACCCAAGCGCAACTAAGGCACTACCGGCACTAAACTGCAAAAAGCCCTTGTTGTCTTCGCGCCATTTTTGAATTTTGCCGATAGAATGACCGCTACCAATAAGTGACGAAACAACCATAAGGCTTGAAAGTGAAATAACGACATAAATAACCAGGCCGGCAATTTGCCAGACGCCAGGAAGCTCAAGTAATACCAAGGCGCTAATAACCATCGAGGGAATGATGAAAATAAGTTCACCGACGACACTCGTAAGGCCAAGGCTAAATGCTTCGACACTTCGCTTCGTCGCTTTGCTGCGGTCAGTAAGGTGCTCGGCAAAAGAGCGAGGGATCCAAAGTTTCGTACCTTTTTCTTTGCGGAAGTAGAATAGCCAAACTGCAACACCAATGCCAAATACAAGGCCGCAAGCAATTGCCCATACAACTAACGGCACCTCAATTGGTCCGAAGCTATGAAGCAGCAATAGGGAAATGAACGACAAAACAAGAAGGGTCATGATGCCAACGCCGGCGATAAAACCCCAACTTAAGCGGAGTACTTTTGCCTGTGAACGCTTGGCGCCAATAGCGTGGCCGCTAAGCAACGTTAAGACGCTCACGCTCAGCTGAAAACTGGCATGGATGAGGGCCGCGAGAGCGACAATTGCGAGAGAAGAGGGGATGTCCATAATGTTTATTTTTTTATTAACCTCTAACTAAGTTATACCATAAGCAGAACAGGGGTGTCAAAGAAAGGGCGTAGTAGTTGTATATGACTATTGACATTTTATCAAGCTTATGCTAATATACATACATAACACAACAAAAACAAAAAAAGGCAACCAACCAAAATGGAACTTACCCAATCAATCATCGAACCAGTCACAATGAGTGAGGTATTAGAACTTGCAACTTGGGACAAACCCCGTTCAAGTGAAGATTTACGAGATTTTATTTCAAAACGTAGTTCAATTGCTGGTATCTAAAAGCCGATAAATAACAGTAGGGGAGTTCTAAAAGTAGCACTCCCCTCTTTTTATTTAGTTATTAATCCCCTAGTTCAAGTTTGAGCTTATCAACCGAAACCGTCAGTTTTTGACGGCTGTATTCTATAAGTTCTTCATTGCGAAGTTCTGACAGCATGACGGAAGTTGTTTCGCGGGTTGAACCAATCATTGAAGATAAATCTTGGTGGCTAATTCGGAGACCGTGCTCGTAAAGGTCCACGACAGAATCGGCGCTGAGGCGTTCGGCTAAATAAAGAAGTGTACGCATTAGCCGCTCTTTAACTGTTGCGGTATCGACTGCGTCAATTCGTTGTAAGAAATCATCGTAGTGCAGCGACATATTCTTAGCAATTTCAGCCATAAATGCAGGGTCTCTATCGGCGTTTTCAAGCAAATCGGCTTTTTCTACAGCGTAGTAGCTGCCATCCGTCAGGGCGGTATAAAAGAACCGAACATTGCCGTGTTTCGAAAAAAGCTGTTCCGTAGGGGCGATGTCGTAGCGCCCCGCAATCCATATGAGGCGTTCTACTCCATTAGCGTTAATTGATGTAACTTTAATAAAGCCGTCGCGAATAGCCATAAGCTGGCTGCCGGGATCACCTTTTTGCAACAACAACTCGCCTCGCTGAAAGGTTTTGAGGGGGAAGTTTTGGATGTAGCTAGCTATTTTCATAGTGTGGCTATTTTAGCACAAAGTGTAAGATGGCTTACAAATTGTTGTTCTAGAATCGTTGTGTCAAGTAACCTTAGTGTCTACTTGCGAGCGCTCTTCTTGTTAACTACTAAATTGACGATTCCATATGCAATAAGACCTAGAGAGGCGGCTCCCAGAATAATGCATATTCCAACAGCTAAATAATAACCCCCAAGGCTAAAACTGAAACTACATTTATCATATGTTTTAGGGCAAATACTTTGGGTAATGACTAACGCATATTCATATATCACAGGTATTAAACTTGCCAAGGCGATACCGGCTATTAGGTATAACGGGTTTTGTTCTTTT
>Ga0247817_10000149_pt1 | contig 48809 bp, 50 predicted proteins | sample UWRJL212509R1_FD_178010 | JGI IMG/M metagenome (GOLD analysis project Ga0247817, IMG submission 178010) | Plant litter microbial communities from Arlington Agricultural Research Station in Wisconsin, United States - UWRJ-L212-509R-1 | ecosystem: Environmental > Terrestrial > Plant litter >... | reverse complement strand
GCCGCCGGTCGCGGAGTGTTTGGCGCGGTGGTGCGGGCGGGCGGGCGGGCTCGGCTCGGTTCGGGCTCGCGCGCTCGGGCTGGTGCGGGCTGGCTGGGGCTACATCGTGCGCGGGCTGGTTGGCGCGCGCTCACGATTGCGCTCGCGGAACCTCGTCGCGCTCCCCGAGCCTGAACGTTGAGGTTCCGGGAGCGCCATCGGGGTCCGCGAGCATCGTGAGTCGCGGCTGCCACACAGTCGCACGCCTCGATCGTGCGGTCTCACTAGTGCACCCGGGCCCGGCGGCGGCCACGTCAGACGCTCGCGGAGCCCCTTGGCGCTCCCCGAGCCCCAACGTTGAGGTTCCGGGAGCGCGTTCGGGGTCCACGAGCGAAGGGGTGGGCACCGCGGCGACGACCAGCACGGCGGCGGGCCCCGCGGCGACGACCGGCGGCAGGCACCGCTCCGGCGACCTACCCGGCGGCGGGCGCCGCGACCCGCGACCGCGTGAACCGCACCCCGCCGACCGTGAACAGCACGATCGCGATGAGGGTCCACTGGGCGAGGGCGACGAGCACCTCCTTGGGGAACACATAAGCCGCGCTCACTCCCCCGATCGAGATGAGCTTGATGTAGCTCGTCACACCGGCGTAGGCGATGACCGCGATACACACGGCCGCAATCGAGTGGATGACGCTGCGCCCGGCCCGCGCGCGTCGCGACAGTCCCGCGCCGAGCACGAGTGCGGCGAGGAGCGCGACAGACACCGACCACGCGACCACGGCCACGGATGCTGACTGATCGGCCGTCTGGGACATGACGGCAAACTCCGCGCCGACCGCGGGGTCGGACGAAGTCACTCGGTCGATGAACTCGAGGCCCGCTGCGCGCATGGCGGCACGCATCGACTGCACGTTCCAGACGCCGAGCACGCCGACCGCGATGAGTGCGAGGGCGCCAACGATGGCCGCGAGCGGACGACGGGGTGCGGCGGCGGGCGCTGCATCCATCCAGCGGAAGTGCCTCGCGAGCAGACCGACCGCGACGAGCGCCAGCACGAAAGCGACGAGATACGCAGCCGTGCCTGTCGTCTGGTAGAGGTTGTAGATGGTGCTTTCGCGAGCGTCGATGAGAACCTGCGCGAGCGGCGCGAGGCTCGCGACGACGAGAAGCACGACCGCCCAGCGCACCGACGCATACATGCCGCGCGTCGTCACCATGACCAGGGCGACGAGCGGCGCGAAGACCACGTAGAGAACCAGAAACCCGGGCACTACGAACTGGAACACGAAGTCGTACACGCTGTTGCCGGTGAGTCCGCCGTACCGCACGATGTTTGCGTACTGCGTGATCATCACGATCGCGGTGCTGAGCGCGAGCGCACTCGCGAGTCGGGCGCGCTTCTCCACGGATCCGGGCACAGTCACTGCGACCCGCTCGGCTGAGGTCGCGAAGACCAGGGCGCCGGTGGCGACGTCGAGGCGTGAGACGCCGGCCTCGGCGGCATCGCGCAGGTCAGCGCCCCACTGCTCGCGATAGCGCTCGCGCATCGGGGTCGGCAGCAGGCGCACGGCCAGCCTCACGATCCACCCCGCGATCATGCCGTCGCCACCCGCGCCGTAGCAATCGAAGTGGATGCCGCGTGCTTCGCCGCAAACGCCGTGACAGTTGCGCGGGCCGCCGTTGCGCCCTCCGCGGTGAGCTCGTAGTACCGCCGCCGTGGACCGATGCGCGACGGGTCGTCCTCCCAGCTCGACGTGACCCATCCGCTCGATTCGAGTCGCTCGAGGATCGGGTACACGCTGCCGGCGGGGCGCCCGCTCGACTTGATCACGAGGAGGCCCCAGGCGGCCTCCCCCGTGTCGAGGAGCACGCTCAGAACGTCGACGGTGGCGGGGGTGACGCGGGTCAGTGGCTGCATGCCGCAACTCTAGCTATATAGAGATAGGCGCGCAAGACTGGACCCGCGGGTTGAGTAGGCACGCAGCGCCGTATCGAAACCCGGTTTCGATACGGCGCTGCGCGCCTACTCAACCAGCACCGGGCGCCTACGCCAGCTCGTTCGACTCCAGCATCTCGGTCACGAGCGCCGCGATCGCCGAGCGCTCCGAGCGCGTGAGCGTGATGTGCCCGAACAGCGAGTGGCCCTTGAGCGACTCGATGACAGAGGCGACTCCGTCGTGGCGTCCGACGCGCAGGTTGTCGCGCTGGGCGACATCGTGGGTGAGCACGACGCGCGAGTTCTGTCCGATGCGGGAGAGCACGGTGAGGAGCACGTTGCGCTCGAGCGACTGCGCTTCATCCACGATCACGAAGGCGTCGTGCAGCGAACGACCGCGGATGTGCGTGAGCGGAAGCACCTCGAGCATGCCGCGCTCGATGACCTCGTCGAGCACGTTCTGCGAGACGACGGAGCCGAGCGTGTCGAAGACCGCTTGGGCCCAGGGGTTCATCTTCTCGGCGGCGTCGCCCGGGAGGAACCCGAGCTCCTGGCCACCGACCGCGTAGAGCGGACGGAACACCATGATCTTGCGGTGCTGCTGCTTCTCGAGCACGGCTTCGAGACCGGCGCACAAGGCGAGGGCCGACTTGCCGGTTCCCGCACTGCCGCCAAGCGAGACGATGCCGATCTCCGGGTCGAGGAGCATGTCGATCGCGAGGCGCTGTTCTGCGCTGCGACCGTGGAGTCCGAAGATGTCGCGGTCGCCGCGCACGAGGCGCATCTGTCCGCGCGAGGTGACCCGACCAAGAGCCGAACCGCGGTCGGAGTGGATGACGAGTCCCGTGTTGATCGGAAGGTCCTGCACAGCCCGCGTCGACAGCTTCTCAGCGTCGTACAGCTCGGCCATCTGCTCGCTCGAGAGCGAGAGCTCGGCCTGCCCGGTGTAGCCGGAGTCCACGGCGAGTTCGGCGCGGTACTCCTCTGCAGCAAGACCGATGGATGCCGCCTTCACCCGCAGCGGGAGGTCCTTCGATACCACCGTGACGGCAAGTCCGTCGTTGGCGAGGTTCATCGCCACGGCGAGGATGCGGGAGTCGTTGTCGCCCAACTGCAGCCCCGACGGAAGCACCGACATGTTGGAGTGGTTGAGCTCGACGCGGAGCGACCCTCCCTCGCCTACAGCGATCGGAAAGTCGAGACGCTCGTGCTTGACGCGCAGTTCGTCGAGGTTGCGCAGCGCCTGGCGGGCGAAGTACCCGATCTCCGGGTCGTTGCGCTTCGACTCGAGCTCGGTGATGACGATCACCGGGAGTACGACGGGATGTTCGGCGAAACGGAAGATCGCCTGCGGATCCGACAGCAGCACCGACGTGTCGAGCACATAGGTGCGTTCGAGTGTCGAGGAGGCAACAGCCCCCGCGGTCTTCGACGCTTGCTGGGGACTTGTTGACTCGGCCACGTGCACTCCATCCCCGAGTGCTCGCACCCGGATCCAGTCTGCGAAGACGGCCATGGAGGTTTCAGACGAACTTACGTGGCCGTCTCGACCGGGCGCCATACCCGGTACTTGAAACTAAGCTTCCGTGGCTGCGAACACGCCGCGACACGCGGCGCGGTTTGTGTCGTACAGGTAAACGATTAGACGTTGATCGCCGACGCGAAGCTCGTGAACGCCGCACGCAGCATCTCGAGACCCTCGTCGTCGGTGCTCACGTGCGGGCTCAGGCGCACCTGGCCGTCGCGGGTGGTCGTGGTGATGCCGTGGTTGAAGAGAGACGCACCGAGCACCCCGAGCTGGTCGGGCGCGGGTTCCACTACGACGATGCCGGCGCGCTCGCTCTCTGCCCTCGACGACACGACAGCGATGCCGAACTCGTCAGCGATGTCGATGACGCGGCTGGTCTTATCCATGATGCGGTCGCGTACTGCGGCGACGGTGACGGATGCGAGTTCCTCGAGCGCGACAGCGAACCTGCCCTGCGCGATGGGGTCGGGGTTCGAGATGGAGAATGCGCCAGCACCACTCGCGGGAGGAAGCAGCTCGGTCGGCGTGCCGTCGGCGTCGGTGCCGCTGAAGCCGGAGAAGACCGGGGAGAGCTGCTCGAGGGCGCGGTCACTCAGGGCGAGAAAGCCGGTTCCCCAGCCGGAGCGGGCCCACTTCTGGCCGCCGGAGACGATGACGTCGGCGACCTCGTACGGTGCATCCACGATTCCGAAACCCTGGATGGCGTCGACGATGAGCAGACGGTCGCCGATAACCTGGCGGATGCCGTCGAGGTCGGCGAGGTAGCCGGTGCGGAAGTCCACGAGGGAGACGGCGACAGCGACGATCGAATCGTCGAGCTGCTCGCGGATGTTGCCCGGCGTGACCTTTCCCTCGTCGGTGTCGAGCCAGCGCGGGTGCAGCACGCCGAGCGCGTCGGCGGACCGCACCGCGGCGAACGGCAGGCTCGGAAACTCGCGCGGCGACAGCGCCACTCCCCCGGTGAGGCCGAACATGACGTGCATGAGGCCCTGGCTCGTGTTCGGCTGAAAGACGATGTTCGACGCTCGCAGGCCGGTGATCGCGGCAACCGCCTCGCGCACGCGGAGATCCTGGGTATCGAGCTGGGAGAGGCTGCCGAAGCGCGCGCGACCGAGCAGGCCGGTGAGGGCGTACTGCTCGTCCTTGACCGAACGTCCAACCGGGCCGACGCGGGCGAAGTCGAAGTATCCGGGCTCGTCGGTGAACTGTTCAACGTATGTATCGATGTCCATCAGGAACCGAATCTCCTCTGCCGGGTTGCATACGCGCGAAGGGCGCGCAGAAAGTCGACCTCTCGCACATCGGGCCCGAGGGCCTCCATGAAGTAGAACTCGCTGTGCGCACTCTGCCACAGCATGAAGTCGCTCAGGCGTTGCTCGCCCGATGTGCGGATGACGAGATCCGGGTCGGGCTGGCCGCCCGTGTAGAGGTGCTCTCCGATGAGCTCAGGGGTCAGCAGGTCGGCGAGCGCGTCGAGGGTGCCGCCCGACGCTTCGTGCGCGTGGATGATGCTGCGCACGGCATCCGCGATCTCTTTACGCCCCCCGTAGCCGATCGCGAGGTTGACGTGCAGTCCCGGGTTCGCCGCGGTGCGCTTCTCGGCCGCTTCGACCTTCTCGCGCAGCGGAGCGGGAAGCACGTCGAGCGACCCGACGTGGTGCACCCGCCAGTCACGGAAGTGCGAGAGCTCCTCCGCGAGATCGCCGATGATCTCGTACAGCGGCTCGAGTTCGGCAGGGTCTCGTTTGACCACGTTGTCGGTCGACAACAGGTAGAGCGTTGCGACGCCGATCTTCAGGTCGTCGCACCACTCGAGAAACTCGCGGTAGCGAAGAGCGCCCTGACGGTAGCCGTGTGCCGTGTCGCCCTGTTCACGCAGGCGCGCCCAGCGACGGTTGCCGTCGATGATCATCGCGACATGGTGCGGAAGCTCGACGCTGCCCAGCTGCCGACGAATGCGGTTCTGGTACAGGCCATAGAGAAAGCCTCGGCCGAGGGGTACACGCCTGTCTTTCACATCCATACGCTAGCCCAAACCACATGCGAATATGCCTGATCTAAGCTTGGCCCATGAGCGCGAAGCAGCCCGACACTGTGCCCGACGAGGGCGTCGACCTTCCTAACCTGCCCCTTCTCGATGACGCACTCGATCACGCCGAGAAGAAGCCGACCTGGCGCGGTTGGATTCACGCGGGCACGTTCCCGGTCGCGATCGTGCTCGGGATCATCCTCATCGTGCTGGCCGACGGCGCCGCCGCGAAGATCAGCTCATCGATCTTCGTCGCCTCGTCGCTCCTGCTGTTCGGAACGAGTGCCCTCTACCACCGCATCAACTGGAGCCCCCGGGTCAAGGCGATCTTCAAGCGCATCGACCACGCCAATATCTTCCTGCTGATCGCCGGCTCCTACACACCCATCACCGTGCTCGCGCTCCCCCACGACAAGGCGGTGCTGCTGCTCTGGCTGGTCTGGGGTGGAGCAGCCCTCGGCATCGGCTTTCGCGTCTTCTGGGTCGGAGCGCCGCGCTGGCTCTACGTTCCGCTCTACGTGCTGCTCGGCTGGGCGGCCATGATGTTCGTCGTCGACTTCTTCCAGGCCAATGCCGCGATGATGACGCTCATCCTCGTGGGCGGGCTCTGCTACACCGCCGGAGCCGTGTTCTACGGCCTCAAGCGGCCCAACCCGGTTCCGGGGGTGTTCGGCTTCCACGAGATCTTCCACACGCTCACGCTGCTCGCGTTCCTGTGCCACTGGACCGGGATCTTCATCATCGCGACGAACCCGGCCGTCTCCTAAAGGGCGACCCGCTTCGCCGCGCTGGTCTTCGCGACGCTCGTGTAGAGCTCGAGCGATCCCGTCACCGTCACGGTGATGAGTCGACCTGCATCCGCCGCCACGAGTTCGTATGTCGAACCTGTCGCACCCTCGATGGCCAGACCGTCGCGCCTCCACTGGTAGCCGAACGTCACGGTCGCGGGACTCCACGCCCCGGTCGCAGCCGTGAGCGTCTGTCCGACAGCAAGTACTCCGGTGACGGTCGGAACGGGCGTCTTGGTCAGCACCTTGCCAACCACGAGCCCGGCACTTGTCTTGGCGACAGTCGAGTAGCCGGAGCGTGAGCCCGTCACGACGAGAGTGATCGTCTTGCCCGCGTCAGAACTCGTGAGCTTGTAGGTCGACTTTGTGGCCTTCGCAATGGAGGCGCCATTGCGCTTCCACTGGTATTTCTTCGTGACGCTTGCGGGCTCCCAGGTTCCGGCGGCCGCCGTGAGGGTCGCTCCAACGGCCGGGGTCCCCGTGACATCGGGGGTCGGCGTCGCGGTGAGCAGCTTCTTGACGGCGAGCGCCTTGCTCGTCTTCGTCGTGGTCGTGTACTCGAGACGATCGGCCGTGACCGAGAATGTGATCGACTGGCCGGCATCGTCGGTGGTCAGCGTGTAACTCGTTGCCGTCGCCCCCTCGATCGGTGTACCACCGCGCTTCCAGGCAAATGACAGTGTGGATGTCGGCTTCCAGGTGCCCACCTTGGCTGTCAGCTTCTTGCCCACCTCAGGCGTGCCGCTGAGGGTGGGTGTCGGCGTCGACGTGAATCGCTTCTCGATGGTGAAGTCTTCGCTCCATGCGAGGCGCGACTCGTACCCGTCGCGCTTGAGGCCGATCGTCACCGTGAGGTTCTTGCCGGCGTCGGCTGTGGTCACGGTGTACGAACTCTTTGTTGCCTTTGCGATGACGTAACCGTTGCGGTACCACTGGAAGCTGGCCGCAGTAGCACTGGGCGTCGATACCGCGGTTGCGATGAGTACGGCGCCGACCCGCGGGTTGCCTGAAATGATCGCGTTGCCGACAGCCTCGAAACTTCTCGGAATGATCTTCGCCGCACTCGTGCGGAAGGTAGTCGCATACCCGGTGCGGTTGCCGGTCACGGTCAGGGTGAGCGCTGAGCCGCGGTCGCCCTCCACCACGGTGTAGTTGAGAGCTGTCGCTCCAGGGATCTCAACGCCGTTACGTTCCCAACGGTAGCTGAGCGTCGCGTTGCCCGGAGTCCACGCTCCCGCCTTGCCCTTCAGCACAATGCCGGGCAGCGCCGATCCTGTCACAGTCGGGATCGGGGCCTTCATCGCGGTGCCGACGCCGACGACTCGTGCGGTCGGAGTGCTCGATTGCGACTCGGTGAGGTAGCTCGTCTTCTTGGCCGTCACCGTCAGGGTGAGCTGGAAACCGATGTCGGCAGCCCCGGGCGTGTACTGGAGCGTCGTTGCACCTCGAATGGCCGTGCCGCCGCGCTTCCACTGGTAGCTGAGTTTCACTGGCGCGGGGCCGTACTCCCCGACCGTAGCGGCGAGCGGCGACCCCACGGCCGCGGTGCCGATGACAGCCGGGGCTGCCGGCAGTGCAAGAGTGCGGGATCCGTGAATGCCACGGTAGAAATCGGTTCCACCGTTCGTGTCACCCGGCTCGAGCGCCATGCCGGTGGAGGTCAGAAAATGCGTGCCAGAGGCATCCATGCTCCATTGAAATTCTTGCGAGCTCGGCGCGCTCGTGGCCAGGATCTCCCGGGTGCCGTCGGCCTCGATACGCGTGAGGTTCATACCCAGGTCGCCGCGGGGGAACGCCTTAACGCGCTCGAATGCGCCTATGACCCAAGCGCAATCGTTGCCAACCCGCGGTGCTCCGAAGCTCCCCATACCCCCGGTAGAGAAGGTGACCGTCTGGCCCGACCCAACTATGGTGCAGGTGATCTGCGGAAGAACTCGCGACAATGTGGCAATGGCGGAGCCATCCTCGCTCATCTGCGCGCCGCCCTGGTCGATCTGTCCGAGATCGAGAGGGGCTCCCCCGTCGATGGAGAACAGCGTGGACCGGTACGTCGAAACAGAGGGATCCCAGCTCTCAATGAGAACGTGGCTGGAGCTCACCGCCCTCACCGCGACGTTCTGATTGACCTCGAAATCGGCGAGCGCGCGTGATTCAGCGAAGTCATCGCCACCCTGCCAGTAGAGGCGCTGAACGCCGTCCACGTTCGCCAGGAATGCCGCAGCGTTGCCGATGGAGTTGAGGACCGGCCACCCGTAGGTGCCCTGGATCGGAGCGATTGCAGATGAACCGATCTCCCAGCTGTCGCCGGAGATACGGTCGTGCGCAAAATAGATGTACCGGTCATCGTCGTCGCCGGGGACAAGACCAGAACTCACTCCCGGTGCTCCGAGCAGCAGAACGCGTCCGTCGTCGGAGGCACTCGTCATATCGATATACGTAGGGGTGTCCTGAGTGAGCTCAATGCGCTCGGCGTTGTTACTACCAGCAGGCACGACGAACGGACCCGGCTTATAACCTTGGGAAGAGTGCGGTGCGCGAGCCAAGGCGTCATTCATCGAGATCCCGATGACTGCGCCGCTGGTCGTCACGCCTGCCGACCCGAGTTCGCCCACCCGCAGTTGCGCGCCGTTTACGGTCAGCCTCCCTGACCCCGAACCTGCCGGCGGCAACTGCACACTCACAACACCCACGAGCGAACCCTGTGTCGCGAGGGTTATCCGCGCGGAGGCTCCGAAGCTGTCGGGCACCCAATCGGAAGCGACCTCAACGGGGACCTCGACAGTGGTCCCCGCTGCACCCGCGGGCAGCGAGGTGGTCGGCGCGACCTCGAGGCCGCTACTCGAGGCAATGGCTATCGAAGTTGCGGAGTCAGAGGGCGCAGTGCGCACGACCGAGAGTGTGCCGTGGCCCTCAGCATCGAGCGCGAGGTCCTCCGCCGCGACACCCGTGGAGAGCGAGAGCGGTGCGTCGAGCCCGGCAGCGGTGAAGGATGCCGTCACGGTGCGACCCGAGGTCAGGCTCAGCCAGGTGGTCTCGGACGTCGGTGGGCTGGAGAAGTTCCACACCCGCGAGGTGAACGAGAGACTCAATGAATTGCACGACACCGAGTACACCGTGACCGACATACTGCAGGGGATCTCTACGCCACTCGACTCACCCAGCGAATCGAACCACTGGTACTCGAGCTTGCCGCCCGACCAGGCGCTCTCCGGAATGCTCAGGTCGGTGGCCATCGCGATGACGACGGGCTCGCTGTGCGGGGGCACCTCGAGGTAGTGAGGCGAGGCGTTGTCGAGCTGGGCGACGAGCGTGGTCGCGGCCGGTGCGGCGACCCCGCGCAGTGTCGCCGCAGCGTCGATCAAGCCCGCACCACTCACCGGGTCGGGACCGGGTGCGAACCAGTCGGAGGTCTTCATCGCAGCGGACACCGGGTCGTTCATCGACCAGTCGTACACACCGAGCGCGCAGCCGGGGCCAACCACACAGCTGACTCCCGACGGCACCTGCCCTGGTGACTTCTGGCGCAGCAGCGCCGCAAGTCCAGAGATGTAGGGAGCGGCCAGGGAGGTGCCCGAGCTTGTGGCAGTCCCGCCGGTCCAGATGGCGGTCGTCGACGCACTGATGATGGAAGATCCCGCTGCGAGGAGATCAATACCTACGCCCGCGGGTGTCGGACCCTGGCTGGAAAAAGTCGACAGCCCCGAACCGTAGGCGGAGACGTTCGCAGACCCTACAGTCGTTGCGAACAGGGCCGTGCCAGGAGACCTGATCGTGCTCGCGGCATCACCCGAGTTTCCTGCGCCGGCCACGACGACGACGCCTGCAGCAACAAGACGATTGACGAGAATGCTGGTGGTGTCGGTTCCTGATTGGTCAGCCGCATTCGTGGTAAGTGAGAGGTTGACGACCGATATCGACCGCGCCGCTCGATTGTCGAGAATCCATTGGAGTGCGAGGTCGACCTCTGCCGTGGTCCCGCCTTCGTCGCAGTTGAAGACCCGCAGGTCGATGAGTTTCGCCTGCGGTGCGACGCCCGCGATACCGCGATTGCTCGCAGACACGGCACCAGCCGCGATGGATGCCACCTGCGTGCCATGCCCCGCAGGGTCGAGGTACCCGTTGTCGGAGCAGGCTGCTGTCGGCTGTGAGAAGTCGACGCGATGGGTCACCTTGCCCGAAAGCCCGAGTGCCTTTGTATCGACACCGGTGTCGACGATCGCAATGACCTGTCCCGCGCCCTGCAGCCCGAGCTGGGTGCGCGCTACAGCTAGCGCGGGATCGACCTCTGGCACGGTCATCGGAGTGTCGTAGAGCTCGGAGTACATCGAGTTCTCGGGTTCCACGTCATCCGAGACTGTCACCGGCACATCATGCGAGACCTTGAGGCCCGGGATGCTCTGCGCCAGCGCAAGATCCTCAGCAGCGAGCGCGCCGGAGTAGATGGATCCAGAGTGGTCCATGCCCTGCACGAGAGCGGCGAAGCGCGGGTCAGCGCGCGCGGGCTCGTCGGCGAGTAATACAACGTCGGCAGTCTCGGCGTCGGCGAGCGCATCCACTACTGCACTGTCAACCGGGGTAAAAATCGAGGCAGCCGGCGCAGCGGGAGAAGCGACCGGTGAGACGCGTGCCGTCGGTTCGAGGCCGATGAGCGTCGCCGCGATGAGTCCGACTATCGCGAGACCTGCAACCCCTGACCAGAGGGCGTGGAGACGCGACATGCGCAATCCGATCTATATTCAACAAGAGTGATTATGGATCAAAGTACAGGGTGCTCGAGGGCCGCGAAAGACGTCGCCCTACCCCAGAGCGGGGCGCTTAAGACGCGTCGGCCTCTTCGGCTGCGATCTTCTCGCGGATCTCCTCGCGGTAGCGCACCTTGCGCACGCGACGGTTCATGTCGATGAGCAGAAACACCGTCGCGAGGGCGATGACGAAGGTCGCCGCGAAACCGACCCAGGTCGGGGTGATGAGGTCTTCGTCACCGCGGTAGACACCGAACGTCGGCGAGGGCGACGGGGTGGGGTCGACCGTGGTGAGCCACGCGCTCAGACGCAGGGGGATGTCAGTCAGAAAGCTCATGCGTCCTCAGTGGTGAATTGCTGCGGTTAACCTAGTAGTACAAGACTACCGAGGAGCCCTGTGAGCAACGACCTGGACGCACGCTACGGCCGCTCGCCGTCGAGCGCCCGCCGCACCAGGATCATCTCGATCAGCGCGGCCGTGGCATTCGTCGTGGTCTTCGCCGCGTGGCTCGTCTGGGGCGGCCTGCTCGGCGCTCCCGCCGAACTCGAGGTCAAGGATGTCGGTCACACGATCGTCGACGACAGCGAAGTCCTCGTGCGCTTCGAGGTGTCGGCCGACGCGAGCGAGAACGTGAGCTGTGCCATCCAGGCGCTCAATTCGAGCTTCAGCGTGGTCGGCTGGCGCATCATCGACCTCGGCCCGACCGACCAGCGCACCCGGTCGCTCACCGAATCGGTGCGCACCTCCGAGCTCGCTGTCACGGGGTTGATCTACCGCTGCTGGCTCACCTAAGCTGGGGCGATTGTCCTCGGGGCTGGCACTTACTGCCAGTCTCTTTTCGTATATCTAGGAGTTCCCATGGCTAACGAACCGCAGGTTACGTGGCTGACGCAGGAAGCGTTCGACCGTCGCACCGCCGAGCTCGAACAACTCACCGGTGAAGGCCGACTCGAGATCGCCAAGAAGATCGAGATCGCGCGCGAAGAGGGTGACCTCAAGGAGAACGGCGGATACCACGCTGCCAAGGAGGAGCAGGGCAAGATCGAGGCGCGCATCCGCGTGCTCACCGAGCTGCTCCGTCACGCTGTCGTCGGGGATGTCGACAGCGCCTCGGGACTCGTGGAATCCGGCGTCGTGGTGACCGCGAACGTCCTCGGCGACGAGGAGACGTTTCTGCTCGGCAGCCGCGAGATCGTCGGCGAAGACAGCGACCTCGACGTCTACAGCGAGCAGAGCCCGCTCGGCCTCGCCATCATGGGACACAAGGTCGGCGACAAAGTCTCGTACACCGCACCCAATGGCAAGTCGATCGCCGTCGAGATTCTCAAGGTCGAGAACTACGCGGGCTGACCCGCTGGTTGAGTAGCGCGCCAGCGCGTATCGAAACCGGGCAGGCTAGAAGTCGACGCGCGGCTCGTAGCCCTCGTCGCGCAGTCGCTGCAGCACCTGCTCGGCGTGCTCGGGGCCGCGCGTCTCGATGTGCAGCTCGAGTACCACTTGGCTGATCTGCATGCCGTTCTGGTGGCGCGTGTGCAGCACCTCGACGACGTTCGCGTTTGCCTCGGCCACAAGGGCTGCGGTGCGTGCGAGTTGCCCGGGGCGGTCGGGCAGTGGGATGCGCAGCTTGAGGTACCGCTCCGAGGCGGCGAGGCCGTGAGAGATCACGCGCTCCATCATGAGCGGGTCGATGTTGCCGCCGCTCAGCACGACGACAGTCTTTCCGGGGTTGACGACTTTGCCCGCGAGGATCGCTGCGACACCGACAGCTCCGGCCGGCTCGACGACGAGTTTGCCCCGCTCGAGCAGGAGCAGCATCGCGCGGGCGATGAGGTCGTCATCCACCGTCACGATCTCGTCGACCGTGTCTTTGACGATCGCGAAGTTGAGTTCGCCGGGCTTCGCGACGAAGATTCCGTCGGCGATCGTCGGCGTGGTCTGGATGGCGGTGGGGTACCCGTTCTCCAGCGACAGCGGGTACGGGGCAGCGTTGGCGGCCTGCACGCCGATGATGCGGATGGTGCGCCCTTCGAGCGCGGCCTTCTGCTTCACTGCGCTGGAGACACCGGAGATGAGTCCGCCACCACCGATCGGAATGATGATGGTCTCGACGTCGGGCACCTGGTCGAGGATCTCGAGGCCCAGGGTTCCCTGACCCATGATCACGTCGGCGTGGTCGAAGGGGTGGATGAGCACGGCGCCCGTCTGTTCGACGAACTCCGCGGCGCCCTTGAGTCCCTCCTCGACGCTGTGTCCACGCAGGATGACCTCTGCGCCGTAGCCCTTGGTCGCCTGCAGCTTCGGCAGCGCGACGCCGACGGGCATGAAGATCGTTGCCTTGATCCCGAGCTCGCGAGCCGCGAAGGCAACGCCCTGGGCGTGGTTTCCGGCCGACGCTGCCACAACACCGCGGGCCTTCTCCTCGTCGGTGAGCTGCGAGAGACGGTTGTACGCGCCGCGGATCTTGTACGAGCCCGTGCGCTGCAGGTTCTCGCACTTGAGGTACACGGCCGAGCCGAGCACATCGGTGAGAAAACGGGCTGTCTCTAGGGGGGTCACCTGGGCGACTTCGGCCACGCGCGCGCGGGCACCCTCGAATTCGGCCAGCGTGGGGCCGGCGAGGTTCAGTTCGGTCATACGGGTTTCGCGACGTCTTTCTTCTGCGGGCGTGCCTGTACGCGCCACTTGCCACTCGCTACATAGTTCACCATGACATTAGCGACTGCGATGACGGGAACAGCGAACAGCGCTCCGGCGATACCCGCGATGCCCGCTCCGGCCGCAACGGCGAAGACGACGGCGAGTGGATGCACCTTGACCGCAGACCCGAGCACGAGAGGCTGCAGTACGTGGCCCTCGAGCTGCTGCACGCCGATGACGACACCGAGCATGACGAGCCCGGCGACCGGCCCACCGAAGACGAGCGCGACGAGCACGGCGAGCGAACCGGTGGCGATCGCACCGACGAGGGGCACGAACGAGCCGAGGAACACGGCGATGGTGATCGGGATGAGCAGCGGGAAGCTACCCCCGGGCATTCCGAGACCGATGAAGAAGGCGCCGAGTCCGATGCCCACAGCATCGACGAAGGCCACGAAGATCTGCACCTTGATGAAGGTGGTGAGGGTGAGCCATCCAGCCTGGCCCGAACCGTCGATAGCCTTGCGTGCCTTGCGCGGGAACAGGCGCGTGACCCAGCCCCAGACGCCCTTGCCGTCGATGAGGATGAAGATCGTGGCGAAGAGAGCGATGAGCGCCCCGGTGAGCACGTGGCCGGCGGTGGAGCCGACGTCGAGAGCACCGTTGAGGAGCACGCCGTTGTCGGCGGTGAGTCCCTTGATCGCATCGTCGACGAAGCCCTGGAACTCGGTCTTGCTGATGTTGAAGGGCTCCCCCGCGAGGAAGGTCTGGAACTGCTCGAACGCAACGAGCGACCTGTCGCGCACGTTCGGGAATCCGGCGCGCACCTGCACGACGATCAAGGTGATGAGCCCGGCGACTATCGCGAGAAATCCGATGATCGTCGTCGCGACCGCGAGCCCCTTGGGCCAGCGGTGCCGCACGAGAAAGTTGACGACCGGCACGAGCAGCGCCGAGATGAGCAGCGCCACCATGAACGGGATGACGATGTCCTTGAGCGTGATGATCAACAGTCCCGCGACGACGAGCACCCCGACCACGGCGAGGATGCGCCAGGCGAACTGCCCGGCGATCTCGACGGGAACCGGAATCGCACCCTCGACGGCGACCCTGCGCGGCTCGCCCGTGAGCACGGGTGTCGGTGTGGCGCGAGCCGAAACGTCCTTCTTTTTGCGACCGAAGATCATGCGCTCAGTCTATGGCTGCGCCTGTGCGCAACCCGCATGAACGCTGGATGCCACAGGCACCCCTCAGTCGCGCGGCTCGACCGCCACGGCCGAGCCGAGAAAGCGCACGTGCACCGTGTCACCGGGCTCGACGGCGAAACCCACCTCGTGCTGCACCGAGAGCACCGAGTCATCGGCCAGGCGCACGCTCGTGCGACGCAGCGACCCGAGAAAGCTCGAGGCGACGACGGTCGCGGCAAGTCCGGTGGCTGCGAAAACGATGTCCTCGGGACGGATGAACGCCGTCACCGGCCCCGACTCAGGCGGAGTGCCGAGCGGCGCGAGCTTCTCGCCGTGCACGAGCACCGTGCCATCCACGAGCTGTGCTTCGACCTTGTTGCTCAGGCCGACGAAGTTCGCGACGAACGGTGTGGCCGGCGACGTGTAGAGCTCTTCTGGCGTGCCGATCTGCTCGATGCGGCCGTCGCGCATGACTGCGACGCGGTCGGCGACGGCGAGCGCCTCCTCCTGGTCGTGTGTCACGAAGACGGTAGTGATACCGAGCTCGGTCTGGATGAGGCGGATCTGGTCGCGCAACTGCACGCGCACCTTCGCGTCGAGCGCGCTCAGCGGCTCGTCGAGCAGGAGAACGCGGGGACGCGTCACGAGGGCGCGAGCGAGGGCGACGCGCTGCTGCTGTCCACCGGAGAGCTGGTGGGCGAAACGCTCCCCCAGGTGTGAGAGGCCGACGAGGTCGAGGGACTCTGCGGCACGCGTCCGGCGGTCTGCCTTGGCGACGCGGCGCATGCGCAGCCCGTACTCGATGTTCTCGAGCACGGTGAGGTGCGGAAACAGCGAGTAGGCCTGAAAGACCATGCCGATGTCGCGCTTGTTGGTGGGAACCCGCGCGACGTCGACACCGTCGATCACGATCGATCCCTCGTCGACGAGTTCGAGGCCCGAGAGCGCGCGAAGGGCTGTCGTCTTGCCGCAGCCCGAGGGACCGAGCAGGGCGACGAACTCGCCGGGGGTGATGTCGAGGTCGATGCCCGCGAGAGCCTGATGCGAGCCGTAGCTCTTGGTCACGCCGCGGAGTTCGACTGTTGCGCCTGAAGATGTGGTCATGAGGTTGTCCGATCGCGACGGGATCTGCCGAGCCAGCCGATGAGAAGAAGAAGGAGAAAGACGAAAGCGAGAGCCAGCAGGGTGAAGATCGCCGCGACGTAGGGGTCGGACTGGTACACCTGCAGCAGAGCGGTCTGCAGGTTCACCCGGTTGAGCAGGCTCGCAATGGTGAACTCGCCGAGCACGACAGCGACCGAGATGAATGAGGCGGCGAGGATGCCACGGCGCACGTTGGGCAGCAGCACAGTCCACAGCACGGTCAGCCAGTTGGCGCCGAGAGACCGGGCCGCCTCGCTCAGGGTGGTGAGGTCGACCGCGTCGAGGCTCGACTGGATCGCGCGGTACGCGTACGGCAGCACAGTGATGCCGTAGGCGAAGGCGAGGGTCCAGATAGACCCGCCGAGCACCTTCACGACGATCGAGTAGACCGGCGCGAGACCGACGACGAGCACGATGGCCGGCACGGTGATTGGAATGATGCAGATGAACTCGAGCACGCGCTTGAGCTTCGGAAACTGCAGGTGCACGAGCACCATCGTCGGCATGAGGAGCACGAGCACGATGCCGATCGTGACGACGGCGAGCAGGAGCGAGTTGCCGATACCGGTGAACAGCGTGCGGTAGGTGCGCGCGGCATCCGGAGCGAACAGGCCGGTCCAGTGATCGAGGGTCTGGCCACCGGAGAGCCCCGCCTTGAAGGTGAAGATCACCAGGGCGATCATCGGCACCGCGAAGAGGAGGCCGATGATGCTGAGAATGAGAAAGCGGGTGAGGCGCGATGGCTCGGTGCCGAGCTTCGACGCGGCGCTCATCGCTGCCACCTCGAGGTTCTCGACTGCAGCACCGAGTAGCCCCACATCACGATGACCATGACAACGATCATCCCGAAGGCGAGAGCGCCCGCCATGTTCTCGCGACCGAGCACCGTCTCGCTCACGAGCGCCGCACGAATCTGCAGCGGCACGATCTGCGCGCCCTGGCTGATGAGGGCCGCTGCCGTCGCGTACGACGAGAAGGCGTTCGCGAACAGCAGCAGCACACTGCCGAAGAAGGATGGCGCGAGCACCGGGGCGGCAATGCGCGTCCAGTACGTGAACCGCGTGCCGCCGAGGGTCGCGTTGGCTTCAGCCCACTGCGACTTGAGTCCCTGCAGCGCGGGCATGAAGGTGATGACCATGAGCGGCACCTGAAAGTAGAGGTAGGGAAGCAGGAGTCCGGGCACCTGGTAGAGCCACGGGCCATCCGCGTAGATATCGACACCGAGCTCGTTCTTCAGCCACACGGTTATCAGACCCTGGATGCCGATGGCCGCGATGAAGACGAAGGCGAGCATGACCCCGCCGAACTGGGCGAGCACGCTGCTGATGGAATCCACCACAGTGCGCAGGGCACCTTCGGGGCGCGTGCCGAGCATGGCGTAACAGACGAGAGCACCGAGGATGGCCCCGGCGATGGCAGTGACAGCGGAGACCCAGAAGGAGCTCGCGAAGGCAGAGAGGATGTTCGGGGCGAAGAGGCCCTCGATGTTCGCGAGCGTGAAGTCGCCGTCCTCGGTGAAGAACCCGGTGCTGACCGCGAGGAGCGTGGGGATGGCGAGAAAGATGATCACGTAGAACGCGAAAGGTGTGAGCCCGGCATAGCGGGCAACGCCCCGCACGCTCACGCGTGCGGGGCGATTTACGCTTGTCACTGGTTTTTTGGGGAACTGCTAGCCGATGGCCGCAGCCCACTTTTCTGCGAGGAGAGCTGCACCGTTGGTGGCCTGCTCGTCGGTCGACGTGACGGTCTCGCCGTCAAGGTTTCCGATCGCGGCGATGGCGTCAGCGTCGGTCGTGCCCGCTTCGTTCATGGCCTCGAGCGTGACGGGGTACGCGCCACCCTTGATGAAGAGGTTCTGAGCCTCGGGGCTGTAGAGGAACTCCTGCCACAGGCGAGCGGCGGCCGGGTGGGGCGCGTCGACGTTGATTGCCTGGTTGTAGTAGCTCGTGTACACGGTTCCGGGAAGCGTGACGACCTTCCAGCCGTCAACCGTCTGCGCAGCAGCGAGGTTGTTGTAGCTCCAGTCGAAGACGACCTTGGTCTCGCCAGCGGCGATCGTGGCCGACGTCGCGTTGACGGGGATGAAGTTGCCCGCGTCGTTGAGCTTCTCGAAGAACTCGACACCGGGGGTGAAGTCATCGAGGGTTCCGCCGGACTGAACCGTCGCGAGGCCGATGGCAGCGAATGCCGCGCCCGCCTGCGTCGGGTCGCCGTTGAGTGCAACAGCACCCTTGTACTCGGGCTTGAGGAGGTCCTCAAGGCTCGTCGGTGCGGGCACCGAGTTCGAGTCGTATCCGATCGACATGGAGCCGGTGTAGTCGTTCACGTAGAGGCCGGTGGCCTCCTTGTTTCCTTCGGGGATCTCTTCCCAGTTCGTCACCTGGTAGGGAGCGAAGTAGTCGAGGCTGTCGAGCGTGACGGCGGTTCCGAGGTCGAAGACGTCGGGAGCGGTGTCCTGGCCCTTGAGGTTCTCAGCTGCAGCGATCTCTTCTGCGCTGGAGATGTCGGGGTCTGCGGAGTTGACGACGATGCCGTACTTCTCCTCGAAGAGTGCCTTGATCTCGCCGTAGTTCGCCCAGTTGTCGGGGAGAGCGATGACGTTGAGCTGGCCTTCGGCCTTGGCTGCCTCGACGAGTGCGTCGATGCCGCCGAATGCTTCGGCGCTCGTGGCGGTAGCCGCGTCGACGTCGGTGGGTGCAGCAGGGGTGCCAGCGCAAGCGCTGAGCGAGATCGCGGCTGCGGTGATGACCGCGATGCCGGCGAAGTGACGCTTTGTGAACAAGAGTTCCTCCTGGTGGCCCTCCGGCCGCCCGCGCTGTGAGCGGGCAGTGGGATACCGGTTGACCTCCGCACAAACTACGGACGGCACCCAACCGGGTGGCATCGTCAATGTGAACGGAGAGCAAACGCCACCTGTCGGTAGCCCTCGCTACAGTCGGAGGGTGGCAGACTCCGTTTCGCGCGCGCAGGCTCGGCGCATCGCCCTCGCGGCCCAGGGTTTCGGTGTTCCCCGACCGGCCTCCGTCGGCACCCGCCAGCTCAACCTCGCGGTGCAGCGCCTCGGCCTCCTGCAGCTCGACTCCGTCAACGTCTTCGAGCGCAGCCACTACCTGCCGTTGTTTGCGCGCCTCGGCGCCTACGACAAGAGCCTGCTCGACCGCCTGACGTTTGCGCCCAAGGCCCCCTACGTCGAGACCTGGGCGCACGTGGCATCCGTCATCCCACTCGAGACCTGGCCGCTCTGGCGCTGGAAGATGCGCGCCACCAAAGCGAAAGACCTCGCCAAGCCAAGTGGATGGCCCGCGCAGAACCTGGCGATGCTCGACTGGCTGCGCGCCGAGCTCGCCGCAACCGGGCCGATCACCGCGGGCAAGATCGAGCACGACGCGAACAAGAGCACGGGAGCCTGGTGGGGCTGGAGTGACGTCAAGCTCGGCCTCGAGTACCTCTTTCTCTGGGGCGAGGTCGTCTCGGCCGGCCGCACCAACTTCGAACGCACCTACGCACTGACCGAGCAGGTGATCCCGCGGGCGATCATCGACACCGAGGTGGATGAAGCGACAGCACGCAAGCAGCTACTCACTTGGGGCGCCCGCGCGCACGGCATCGGCACGGTCGGGGACTTCGCCGACTACTACCGCCTGGGGCTCACGCCCTCGGTCTCGATCACACAGGAGCTCGTCGACGAGGGCGTGCTGCGTCCCGTCGAGGTCGAAGGGTGGAAGAAGCCCGCTTACCTGCACCGCGACGCCCGCATCCCCCGCCGCGTGGATGCCACCGCACTGCTCTCACCGTTCGACCCCGTGGTGTGGGAACGGGATCGCGCCTTGCGCCTGTTCGACTTTCACTACCGCATCGAGATCTACACGCCGGAGCCCAAGCGGGTGTTCGGCTACTACACCCTGCCGCTCCTCGTCGGCGATGACGTCGTCGGGCGCATCGACCTCAAGAGCGACCGGCAGAATCGTGCGCTGCGCGTGCAGTCCGCCTGGCTGGAGCCGGGAGCGCCGGCCGGGGTCGAGGAACGGGTTGTTCCGTTGCTGCAGGAGATCCGCGCGTGGCAGGGTCTCGACGAGGTCGTCGTCGCGGGCCGTGGGGACTTCTCCCCCGCGATCGCCCGTGCACTCGAGGGCTAGAAGCCGCGGCCGATCTCGCCGAGACGCTTGACGCGCTCCGCGATCGGCGGGTGGGTGGAGAACAGGCGGTCCATGATGCCGGGCTTCGTGGGATCGGAGATCCACATGTGCGCCATCGTCGAGTTCTGCTTCTGCATGGGGCGGCCGTAGGCGGCGAGCTTCTGCAGGGCGGAGGCGAGGGCATCAGGGTGACGCGTCGTCATCGACCCCGTCGCATCCGCGAGGTACTCACGCTGGCGCGAGACGGCGGCCTGCACGACGGCGGCCACGAGCGGCGAGATGATGAGCGCCGCGAGCCCGACGATGATCATGATCGGGTTGCCACCGTTGTTGTTGTTGCGGTTGCCACCGAAGAGCGTGAAGCGCAGCGCGATGTCGGAGATGAAGCCGACCGCGACGACCAGGCCGAAGACGATCATCGAGACGCGGATGTCGTAGTTCTGCACGTGCCCGAGTTCGTGGGCCATGACGCCCTCGAGCTCAGAGTCGGTCATGATCTCGAGGAGTCCCGTGGTCGCGGCGACGACGGCGTGCTCGGGGTCGCGGCCGGTAGCGAACGCGTTCGGCGCCGGGTCGTTGATGATGTACACCTTCGGCATCGGCATACCGGTCGTGATCGACAGGTTCTCGACGATGCGGTACAGGCGCGGGTCATCCGACTTCTGAATCTGTCGCGCCCCGCTGATGGCGAGCGCTTGCGACGACGCCGCGAAGTACTGGATCCACGTGTAGAGGCCCGCCCCGATGATCGTCGCGATGGTGATCGGCCAGGAGATCTGGCCGGTCATGATCGCGCTCAGGGCGAGGCCCAGCGCACCGATCACCACGATGAAGAACAGGATGATGATGACCGTGTTGCGCTTGTTAGCGGCTATGGCGCGGTACATGGAGCTCTCGGGTCAGGCGAAGACGGGAAAGAATCAGAACTGCACGCGCGGCGGCTCTGCGATGGCAGCCGAGTCGGCAACCTCGAAGAACTCGCGCTCGGTGAAGCCGAGGCCGCGAACGAAGAGCGTGTTGGGGAACACCTTGATCTTCGTGTTGAGCTCGCGCACGCCACCGTTGTAGAAGCGGCGGCTGGCCTGGATCTTGTCTTCAGTGTCGACGAGCTCGCCCTGCAGCTGCAGGTAGTTCTGGCTCGCCTGGAGCTGGGGGTAGGCCTCTGCAACAGCGAAAACGCTCTTGAGGGCGGCCTGCATGTGGTTCTCAGCGGTGGATGCCTCGGCCGGCGATCCCGCGGACAGCGTCTCTGCGCGCGCCTGCGTGACGGCCTCGAAGACGCCCTTCTCGTGCGCTGCGTATCCCTTGACCGTCTCAATGAGGTTGGGGATGAGGTCGGCACGACGCTTGAGCTGAACAGTGATGTCGCTCCACGCCTCGTCGACGCGTACGTTCATGGTCACGAGTCCGTTGTACGTGGACCACAGGTAGCCACCGACGATGATGGCGAGAACAACGATGACACCGATGACTATGAGGAATTCAAGCATGGGGCAATCATACGGGAGCAGTTCTCGGCTTCCTCGTGATTTTCTGTACGTGGGCTGGGAATGTTGGGGCGAAAGGTGTCACCCGTTCCTGAGAATGACCTGTACACCCTCGGTCAGACCTTTTGGATAGTTAATCCGCTATGCCATTCTGAGCACAGTTCAGCTTGAAAATTCAGAGGGGTCTGCACTCCCCAGCTGCTCCGAACAGGTGCCGTCGTTTCAAGAAAAGCTGACTATGCGCACTCGCGCTTTTGCTCTGTCCATTCCCGCCGCTATCGCAATCGCCCTTATCGCGACATCCCCGGCCTCTGCCGCTGGTCCGACAGCCATCGATCTGGGAACCGCCGGAAGCTTCGCCGTCCTCGGCGCATCCGGGGTCACCAACACCGGGGGCAGCGTGCTCAACGGCGACCTCGGGCTCAGCCCCGGCAGCCTGCTCAAGGGGTTTCCGCCGGGAACCCTCAACGGCGGGCTCCATTACACCGACGCCGTCGCCGCGGGCGCCCAGTCAGACCTCACCACCGCCTACGTAATCGCGGCGAACCTCGGCCCAGCGACCTCGGCCGGACTCTCCGATCTCGACGGCCAGACCCTCATCGGGGGCATCTACTCGGGCGGCGCACTGTCGCTCCCGGTCGGCGGAGAGGTCACACTCGACGCCGAGGGCGACTCCACCTCCGCCTGGGTGTTCCAGGCGGCGAGCTCGCTCATCGCGCAGTCGGGCAGCTCGGTGACGCTCATCAACGGAGCGAACCCCTGCAACGTGTTCTGGCAGGTCACGAGCAGCGCCACCATCGGCACGAATGCGGACTTCGTCGGAACCGTGATGGCGCTGACATCCATTCAGGCACAGACCGGTGCCACGATCGAAGGTCGGCTGCTTGCTCGCAACGGCGCCGTCACACTCGATGACAACGTCATCACGAGCTCGGGATGCACCCCGGTGACCGCGACCGGCACGCTGCCCACGGACGTCAGCGTTGATACCACGGGGGCTTCAACCACCGGCATCTACGGGCCCGACGCTGAAGCTCGCGTCGCCGCTCCCCCGGCGGGTGGCGGAGGCAGCGGCGCGGCCGGGGGCGGCACCGCGATCGCAGCACTCGCCGAGACCGGGGTCTCAGACCAGCTCGGCTTCATCGGACTCGGCGTACTCCTCATCGGGGCCGCACTCGTCTTCACGTCGCGCACCGAACGTCGGAAGGCTCACCGCCGCCGCGCCTGACCCCGCACAGCGCATGCCAGAATCGGAGCATGACTGACGACGCGGTACGACTGATCACCTCCCTCACCGCGATCGTCGAGGACTTTCCGAAACCCGGCATCACCTTTCGCGACCTGACCCCGGTGTTCGCCGACGGTGAGGCCCTGCGTGCCGTCGCCGACGCCCTCGTGGCGCCGTGGGTCGGAAAGATCGACGCGATCGCCGGGGTCGAGGCACGCGGGTTTTTGCTCGCGGCGGCCGCGGCCTACTCGGTCGGCCTCGGTGTGCTCGTCGTTCGCAAGCCCGGCAAGCTCCCCCGCGAGGTCATCAGTGAGAGCTACGACCTCGAGTACGGTTCCACGAGCCTCGAGGTGCAGCCGGGCGACTTCCCGCCCGGAACCCGCGTGCTCGTCGTCGACGATGTGCTCGCGACGGGCGGCACGCTCGCGGCATCCACGCGGCTCATCGAGCGGGCTGGATGGCACGTCGCCGGCGTGAGCGTCGTGCTCGAGCTCGAGGCGCTCGACGGCCGCGCCGCGCTGCCGGGACGTGACATCCACGCGCTGCAGAGCGTCTAGCGCACACGCGCCCGCAGGCTCTCGAAGGGGTCACTTCGAGAACCTCAGTGACCGTTCCCTGAGGCTCTCGAAGGGGTCACTTCGAGAACCTCAGTGACCGTTCCCTGAGGCTCTCGAAGGGGCACTTCGAGAACCTCGGTGGCCGCTAGCGCAGCCCCGCCACCATGCCCATGCGGGCGAGCACGATGTTCTCGATGACCTGCACGACGTTGTAGAGCAGCAGCGTGATGAAGGTGATGAGCGCGACCGACGACCAGAGGTACTCGAACTGTGCCGATGCGTTGAACTTGAGGATGCTGCCCCCGATGCCCGCGCCGGTGGAGAGCCACTCGGCGAGCAGTGCGCCGGTCACAGCACCGGGTACCGACACTCGAGCCGCGGCGAAGAGTGACGGCAGCGCGCCCGGGATGCTCACCTTGATGAGGGAGGTGAAGGTTCCGCCGCCGTAGACCCGCACGAGGTCGAGGCTCTCTTTGCTCGCCCGGCTCAGACCGAAGAGCACGGAGGCGAGCGCGGGAAACAGCACCACGATGCTGCCGATGACGGCGACCGAGGCGGGGGTTCCGCGACCGGTGATGAGAATGATGACAGGGGCGATCGATACGAGCGGAATGCTTCGCAGCAGGAGCGCGAGCGGCATGACCCCGGCCTCGATCGCCTTGGAGAGCGAGAACAGCACGGCGAGCACGATCGCGATCGCCATGCCCACGGCGAAGCCGAGCAGCGAGTCGCTCAGCGTCTGCACGACGAGTGGCGCGAGCAGTTCGCGGTGGTCAGCAGAGGTGCTGTTGGGCTTGTCGGGGTTGTCGACGAAGAGGTAGTTGAAAACCTCCATCGGGCCCTTGGCGACGTACGGCGAGATGCCGGTGAACGAGACGATGGCTTGCCACGCGGCGATGACCACGACGAGGGTGATGAGCGCGTTAAGCGACGAACGCCCTAGCGAGCTCAGAAACGCCTTACGACGCTCGGCACGCAGGCCGACCTGGATGCTGCTGACCGCGGTCACCGTTCTGCCCTCCCCGACACCCAGGGCGTGACGAACCGCGCGAGGAGTCCGACGAGACCGTAGCCGACGAGTGCGACGACGGCGCACAGCAGAAAGACCGCCCAGACCCGCGTCGAGTCGAGTTGCCCTTGAAGACGGATGAGCGTGATGCCGACGCTGCGGTCGGTCGCACCCATGTACTCCCCGAGCACGGCGCCGAGGAACGCGGTCGGAACAGCGATCTGCAGCGCGTTGAGGATGGCCGGGAGGGCTGCGATGAGCCGCACCTTGCGCAACTGGGTGAACCGGCCGCCACCGAAGACGCGCACGACGTCGAGGCTCGCCGGGTCTGCGGACCGGAAGCCGAGGAGCGCCCCGACGACTGTCGTGAAAAAGACGACGAGGGCCGCGAGAAAGATCGCTGTCTTCGACGGGTCTCCCGCCTCCTTCGCTCCACCGAGCACGACGATGGCGATGCCTCCGACCGCGACGATGGGGAGGCAGTAGGTGACGACAGCGATCTGCACGACGACAGTCTCGATCTTGGGAGCGAGCAGCACCGTTGCCGCGAGCAGCAGGGCGAGGCCGTTGCCCCACAGGTAGCCGATGAAGGCTTCGTTGATGGTGACCGAGAAGAATCCCCAGTAGGCGGCCGGGCCGTCAGCGAACAACTGGGCGAAGACGGCGAAGGGCGAGGGCACGGGAGTGAAGGTCGTGCCCGGTGCCGGTGTGTAGATCGTGACCGACAACAGCCACCACGCCGCGACGATCACCACCGCGCCGATGATGCCGGCGAGCCATCCCGGAATTCTTCTTCGGGACGACACTTACGACTCCGAGGCAGCGTGGCCGTCACTGCTGTCAGAAGCAGAGCCGAAGAGGATCTCCGACGCGTGGTCGACGAGGGCGTGGAACTCGGGTGAGCGCTGCATGTCGGGCGTGCGCGGTCGAGGAAGGTCGACCTCGATGATCTCCTTGATCCGCCCCGGTCGCGGAGACATGACAGCGACCCGGTCAGACAAGAAGATCGCCTCGGTGATGCTGTGGGTAACGAGCAGCGTTGTCGCCGGCTTCTCGGTCCAGATGCGCAGGAGCTCGGAGTTGAGGTTCTGGCGGGTCATGTCGTCGAGAGCGCCGAAGGGCTCGTCGAGCAGGAGCACGGAGGGCTTGAGGGCGAGCGCACGTGCGATCGAGACGCGCTGGCGCATGCCGCCGGAGAGCTGGGAGGGGCGGGCGTTCTCGAAGCCGCGCAGACCCACGAGGTCGATGAGCTCGTTGATGTAGTCCTTGTCGGGCGTGCGGCCCGCGACCTCGAACGGCAACTGGATGTTCTTGCGCACGCTGCGCCACGGCAGGAGTGCGTGGTCCTGGAACGCGATGCCGAGCTCGCTGTTCTTGCGCAGCTCAGCCGGGGTCTTGCCGTCGACGAGGATCGAACCCGAGGTGGGCTCCTCGAGGTCGGCGAGGATCCTCAGGATCGTCGACTTACCGCAGCCCGAAGGCCCCAGGAGCGCGAGAAACGACCCGCGGTCGGTGTGCAGGTCGGTGTCCTGCAGGGCCTGAACGGTCTTGCCGCCCGAGACCTTGAAGGTCTTGCTGAGTGAGGATATCTGGATACCGGTGCCCAGCTCGCGCTGGGCACCGGTCTCCGGAGTGGTGATTGTGGCCATGAGTTAGGGCAGGTACGCCTTCAGCTCAGGGTTCTCTTCGTAGATTTCGTCGAGGATCGAGGTGTCGAACATACCGTCAACAGTAACCGTCCAGCCGGCGGCCGCGAGCGACGCGATGGTCTCTGCCTTGAGGTCGTCGGTGATGGTGAACAGGCCGTTGGCCTCGGTGTCCGCCGTCGAGATGAGGAGCTTCTCCGCCTCGAGGCCCTTGCCGGTCTTGACCGGGTCGAGCTCACCGAACACTGCCTCGAGGCCTTCGCCGTTGTCGGACGCAGCCTGGTTGTAGTACTCGGTGACGAGTGCGACGGAGTCGTCGGTCGACTCGGTGAAGACGTGGGTCCAGCCCTTGATCTCGGCGATCAGGAACGCCTTGAGCAGCTCGCGGTTCTCGGCGAGGTACTGGTCGGTCACCGTGAAGGTCTCGGCGACGTAGGGCACTCCGTTGTCGGCGTACGGCAGGTTGCTGATCTCGTAGCCAGCGAGTTCCACGGTGAGTGCCTCGTTGGTGAGGTACGCCATGAAGCCGTCGACTTCGCCGTTCATGAGCGGCGTCGGGTCGAAGTCGACCGGCACTACCTCGACGTCGTCGGCCGAGATGTCGTTGGCCGCGAGGATCGCAGCGAACACGCTCGCGTTGGAGTCCTGCACACCGATCTTCTTGCCGACGAGGTCAGCGGGGGTGAGGATGTTCGCGCCGTCGGCAAGCGACAGGATCGTGAAGGGGTTCTTCTGGAACGTGGCGCCGATGATCTTGAGCGGGGCGTCCTGTTCGGAGATCGCAGCTCCCACCGAGGCGGCGTCGCTCAGGGCGACCTGCACGGTTCCGGAGAGCAGCTTGGCGACGCCGGTGTCGGGGCCCGAGACCCCGATGACCTTGTCGAAGCCGGCTTCGTCGTAGTAGCCGTTCTCCTCCGCGTAGAACTCGCCAGCGAACTCCTCGTTCTTGATCCAGGAGTACTGAACGCTGATCTCGCCGTACGAGGCGTCCCCGCCCTCCGGGGCTTCTTCGGTGGGCGCGCAGCCGGCCAGCACCATGGCTGAGACTGCGGTTACCGCTGCGACGACGCCTACGCGACGAAGCAGGGAGTACTGGGATGAAGCCATTGCGGTGGTTTCCCTTCAGAGAATGAACGTGATGTGTACTGACGTTAGCCAGCACACGTTTCTGTTCATCGCCCTGCGGATTTCGGGGATGTTACCGATTCGTCTCAGGCGCCGAGCACGCGGTCGAGATAGTCGTTTGCGAAGACGCGTTCCGGGTCGAGACGGTCGCGCACAGCGCGAAAATCGTCGAACCGTGGATACGTCGTGGCCAGCGATTCCGCGTCGCGAAAGTTCATCTTGCCCCAGTGGGGTCGCCCGCCGAAGCCCTTCATGATCGCCTCAACGCCCTCGAAGTACTCGGTGGGGTCCTCGCGGTAGTAGCGGTGCACCGCGATGTATCCCGACTCACGCCCGTAGGCGGTGGAGAGCCAGTTGTCATCGGCGGCGGCGACGCGCACCTCGACGGGGAACGAGATCTTCCAGCCCTTGTCGGCGACGAGCTGCTGCACCGCGCGGAGCGCCTCCGGCACGTTCTCCCGCGGGATCGCGTACTCCATCTCGCGAAAGCGCACGCGGCGCGGGGCCACGAAGATGCGGTGGGAGACGTCGGTGATGTCGCGTTCGGCGACAAGCTTGTCGGCGAGGTTGTTGACCATCGGAATCATGGGAGGCATGAGAGAGCCGAGTCCGCACGTGACGGCGAAGATTCCGTTGCTCAGGAGCTCGTCGTCCATCCACGCGGCCATCGCTGATTGACGCACCGGCGGAGTGTCCGCGGGCAGACGGGTGTTCGACTTGGTCAGCGCGGTCTCCGTGTGCGGAAACCAGTAGAACTCGAAGTGGTCGACACCGCCGGAACGGGCCATCCAGTCGTCGAGCACATCGGCGAGCGGTTCGGGCTTCTCGACGGCACGCAGCGAGAAGCTCGGCACGCATTGGATGGTGATCTCGACGACGACACCCAGGGCACCGAGACCGAGCCGGGCGGCGGACAGGAGCTCGGGGTTCTCGGTCTCGCTCACCCGCAGCAGGTCTCCCGCGGCGGTGACGATCGTGAGTGCGACGACCTGCGTGGCGAGACCGCCGAAGGCCGCGCCCGTGCCGTGCGTGCCGGTCGACGTGGCGCCGGCGATGGTCTGCCGGTCGATGTCACCCATGTTGGTGAGCGCGAGTCCGAGCGGGTCGAGCAGCGACGGCAGCTGGTACAGGTTGGTGCCGGCGCCAAGCGTGACGCGCGTGCCATCCACCGCATAAACACCGTCGAGCAGGCTCACATCGAGCTGCACGCCGCGGGTGGCCGCGATGCCCGTGAAGCTGTGCCCCGCACCGATCGGCTTGATCGTGAGGCCGCGGTCGCGAGCTGCGGAAACAACGGCGACGACCTCTTCGACAGACGAGGGCCGCGCGATGTGCGCGGGCGTCACGTCTTGCGACCGGCCCCAGTTACGCCAGCGGGTGCCGGGTTCGAGCACGGCGCTCACAGGAACACCTTTCCCTGTCCGCGATAGGTGGGCAGGGTCGCAACCACCTTCTCGCCGTCGACGATGGCGAAGTCGGTGAGGTGCTCGCTGATCTCGCCGGCCTTGGTGTGGCGCAGCCAGGCGCGGTCGCCAATGCGCAGGGCTGCGGCGCCCGGTCCTTCGAGCGGGGACTGCACCTCGCCCGCCATCTCACGGGCGAGCATCTTCGTGCCCTCCGGCCAGACGACCTTCGGCAGGCGGTCGGGCTGCGGCGGGCCGGAGGCGATCCAGCCGCCGCCGAGGAGCACCGCGATGCCGGGCAGCGGCTTGCGCACGACGCTCAGGGCGAAGGCGGCGGCCGGCGCCGGGGAGAAGTGCGTGTAGTTGTCGAACAGGTGCGGGCCGAAAAGTCCGGAGCCCGCGGCGATCTCGGTCACGGCAGCCTCGGCCGCGGAGCTCTCGAGCGAGCCCGTTCCACCGCCGTTGACGAACTCGAGGTCGGCGATCTCGCGGATGGATGCCACGGCGCTCCCCCGGCGGTCAGCGAGCTCGGCTGCCGAGTGGCGTTGCATCCAGCGCACGATCGCGCCGTACGCCTTGCGGCCCGCCGGGTTGTTGACCTGGCCGGCGATCTGGGCTTCGTAGCCCATGAGCCCCACGAGGGTGAAGCCGGGACGCGCGACGATGGCGTCGGCGAGGGCGCGAGCGTCGGCGACGGAGTGCACGGGCGAGCGGCGCACTCCGGTGTGGCCGAGGAACCAGGTGTCCCACGAGGCGTCGAGCTCGAGGCAGACCCGGATGCTCTCGCGCGCGGCGGGAGCGATCGCGGCATCCACGATGTCGAGTTGTTCGATCGAGTCGACCATGATCGTGACGCGCGAGGCCAGCTCAGCCGAACTGCCGAGCGCACGCAGCGCCGCGCGGTCGACACTCGGGTAGCCGACCACGATGTCACCGATGGCCTCGTGGCCGTCGACGTCGGACGCCAGCCAGAGCGCTTCGGGCAGGGTGTAGGCGAGCACGCCCGCGTAGCCCGGAAGTGCCAGCACGGCGTCGAGAATGCCGCGCACGCGCACCGATTTGCTCGCAACGCGAATCGTGGTGCCGTTGGCGCGATCGAGCATATTAAACGCGTTGTGCGCGAGCGCCTGCTGCGAGATGACACCGAACGGTGGGTCGAGTTCGGCGGTGGCCGCCTGGAGGGCAGGCCAGTAGCGCGATGGTTCGAGCCAGGGCTGTTCGGCGGGGCGAGTGAGCTGCATCACCACTACTTGACGCGCTTGATGGGGATGACGGCGAGGCCGCCGAGAACGGCGATGAGCGCGGAGGCGATGAACAGCGCACCGAAGCCCTCTGTCGCACCCGCGAAGGTGCCGAGTCCGTCGGTCACCGTGTCACCGACGGCGACGGTCGCGGCAGCGACGACGACGAGCGCGCCGAGGAGCGGGCCGAAGGCCTGGGGAACGGCCGTCGCGATGTTCATGATGCCGAGGTCCTTGCCGCGCGAGTGCGCGTCGGGCAGCACCTGCGTCGCGAGTGCCTGGTCGACGGCCATGAAGCTTCCGTAGCCGAGTCCGAGAATCGCCGCGGCAATGATGGCGATCGAGTAGTCGGGCACGAACGCGAGGATGAGCGCCGCGAGACCCTGCAGGTAGGCGGAGAGGTAGACGAACATCTTGCGCTTGCCGATGCGGTCGCTGATCTTGCCGACGACGAGGGCCGAGATGATGAAGAACGCCATGTAGACGACCGAGAGGATGAGCAGGTCGTCTTCTGCCGTCGCACCGCGACCGAGGCCGAAGGCGATGAAGTAGAGCAGCAGCGTGGTGCCGAGAGCGTTGCCGACGTTGACGAGGATGCGGCTGAGCAGCGTCCAGCCGAAGTCCGGGTACTTGCGCGGGCTCACCCAGAAGCCGGAGAGCAGTGCGGAGGCGGTGAGGGCCGGACGGTCGCCGACAGGCAGCGGGGCATCCTTCGTGACGAGGAGGAACGGGATCACGAGCACGAGCATGAGCACGCTCGCCACCGCGTAGCCGACGAAGATCGCGAGCGACAGCTCGGTGACGAGGAGGATTCCGAGGATGGTTCCCGCGGCCTGCGGAGCGGACACCCAGCCGGAGACGAAGCCGCGCTGGTTGACCGGAACCTGGTCGGAGATCATCGCCGTGAGGGTCGAGGTAAGCATGCAGAAACCGATGAGCGAGAGCGACCAGAAGATGCCGACTCCGACGATGGTGGTCTGCAAGCCGAGCACGAAGAGCGAGGCGGCGAAGACGAGAGCGCCCGCGAGGATCCACGGCTTGCGACGGCCGAAGCGGCTCGTCGTGCGGTCGGAGAGCGTGCCGACGAGCGGGTAGGCGACGATCGCGCAGAAGCCGGCGATCGACGAGATGATGCCGAAGGCGAGTACCGGGTCGAACCAGTTTCCGCTCAGCTGGTCAGCGACCTCGATCGGCAGCCCGAGCACCGAGGCGACCTGCTTGGGCAGGAGCAGCTGGATCGGGGTGAGCTGTGCCATCCAGATTCCGAGCCAGGCGAGCGCGAAGAGCGAGATCCAGGCGCCACCGACCTTGCGGGTCGGCTCGGCGAAGGGCGAAACCGTGCCCTTGGGTGTTGTCGTCATGAGACATGCTCCTTCGTGCGGTCGGGTGCCGGGATGGCGAGGCGTGCAAGTGAGTCGGCTGCGAAGTCCATGACCTTGGCGGATGCCTCGGTGTCACGGTCGGCGAGCCAGGCGAGGGTGAGTCCGTCGGTGATGGTCACGATGGTGCGGGCGATCTCCGGCAGTGGGAGCGCCCAGCGCACCTCAGCGTGGATCTCGGCGGCCTCGAGCATGCTGATGACTGCGGCGTGGTACCGCGCGTACTGCTCCCGCGCCAGGTCGTTCAGTTCGGGGGTGCGCAGGGCGTACTGCATGAGCTCGAACATGACCTGCTCGTGGCCCGGATCAGCGACGACGGCGTCGAAGTAGCCCTGTAGCCCGCCCCGGAATGTCTCGCGGATGTCCGCGGTGAAGTCGATCTCGGCGAACACCGCGTTCGACTCGTTCTCGACGACGAAGGCGATGAGTTCGCGCATCATCTCGTCACGCGACGTGAACGCGTAGTGAAAGCTCGCGAGCGACATCTTGGCCTCCGCGACGATGGCGCGGGTGGTGGCTCCGCCGACGCCTTTCTCGGCGATGACGCGAAGAGTGGCCTGCACGAGTTCGCGGCGACGATCGACCGATGACATGCGTGCCATCCACTCCCCCTTTCGCCCCGCGAAGAACCGACTGGGTCAACTGACCCAGTACCGAACACCAGAGTGGCGCAGCGGGGATGGGCGTGTCAATGGATGCCGCACCCCACGTTCGGGCTACTGCGTAGCGGGCGCTTCGGGCTCCGGCAGCAGGTGGAGGCCGCCCGGGGAGTTGGCGGACTTGCTCAGCGCGTCGATCCAGTGGCGGTTGAGCACGGGAGACTTGCTCCCGAAGTACTCGAAGGCGAGGGCGATGTTAGGGCTGATCCAGATCGAGGTGCGGCCGAACCCGTTGCGCGCGGGCTCCGTCCAGGTGAACGAGAACTGCTCGCCGCGGCGAATCTTCGCCCAGATGACGACCTGGAGATGTGCGAGTACACGGTCGTCGAAGTTCGCGACGAGCTTGGAGTCGTACGTGAGCGTTCCCACACTGTTCCTTCGTTCAGGGCTCTTCGTTGAGGTTAGTGGATTCTCGTTTCAGCGCACCACGAGAGTGACACGGTCCTTGCCCGCGCCCTTAGACGCGTACATCGCGTCGTCGGCGAGGCTCAGGAGGTCATCGGCGGTGGTGTCCCGGCCGAGCGCTGGCTCGTAGACGGCAACGCCGATGCTCGCGGTCACCGGGAGCTCCGCGGGCACACCGTCGAGCGGGGCACGCACGGCAGTGCGCAGCGCCTCGCCGATCGCGCTCGCATCCGCGTGCCCGACACCCGCGCACAGCACGACGAACTCGTCACCGCCGAAACGCCCGACGAGGTCGTCGACGCGCACCGCCGATCGCACCCGCCCGGCGATCTCACGCAGCACAGCATCGCCGACGCGGTGGCCGCGCTGGTCGTTGATCTCCTTGAAGCCGTCGAGGTCGAGAAAGAAGAGCGAGATCGGGGATGCCGCGGCGAGCGCCGCACTGATCGCCGAGCTCACGCCCTCGCGCATGAGTTCGCGGTTGAGGAGCCCCGTGAGCTGGTCGTAGAGCGCGAGCACCTCGAGCTGCCGCTGCAGTCGGATGCGCACGAGCACCTCGGCGGCCTGGCGCGCGAGCGCAGCCTGCAGTTCGAGAAAGTCGGAGTCGAAGTCGCGCTCGCGCAGAAACGAGCACGCGACGACACCGAGCGGGCGATCGCCGTCGAGAATCGGCATGACGCTCACCGAGCGAATGCGAGCGTCGCGAAGAGCCCCGGCGATCTCGGGGAACTCCGCCTCGGCCTCGGCAGGGCTCGCGATCGTCACCGGCTCGCGCAGGCGGATGGCCCGTGCCTTCGGCAGTTCGGAATCGACGATGTCGAGCCCGATCGGCGGGTGGTCGCCCGCGACAACACGGAACACCCCGCTATCGTCGACGAGCGCGACAGCCGTGTAGGTGGCGTCGAAACCCTCCCGCGCGCTTGCCGCGAGCGCGTCACACAGGGCGTCCTCGGTGAGACTCGACGCGAACGCCGCCGAAGCGCGCTGCAACACGCCGAGGCGCAGCGCAGAGACATCCGCCGACCGTCGCGCGTCGAGCAGGCTGCGCTCGTAGTCGGTGCGTTCCGTCGCATCGAAGACCGCGGTCTGGATGCCGGTGTCGCCGAGCGTCGAGTTGAGGAGCACCGGGAGCGTGCTCCCGTCGGCTCGCCGCAGGGTGACAGCGACCTCGCGCACCTCCCCCGTGAGCCGCAGCACCGGAAGGTGGCGCGTCTCGTAGAACATGCGGCTGCCCGGCTCGAGGAGCGCCGCGAACTGCGCGCCGACGAGTTGCTCCCGCGCGAGACCGGTCAGCGCGGATAGGGCCGCGTTGGCCTCGGTGATGGTGCCGTCAGGCGTCGAGGTGAGGAGTCCGCAGGGAGCGTTCGTGTAGAGCTCGCCGAGCGTCATCCCAGGTACTCGCGCATCGCGGCGACGACGTGCTCCGGCCCCGACAGGCTCGGGATGTGGCCTGCCACGGGAATCGTCACGAGCGTGGAACCCGGGATCTGCGCGTGAACGTAGTCACCGACCGCAGTAGGCGCGATGACGTCATCCATGCACTGCAGGATGAGCGTGGGAACCGACACCCTGGCGAGGTCACCGCGGTTGTCGGAGAGGAAGGTGACGTGGGCGAAGTGCCGCGCGATCGACGGGTCGACGCGGCAGAAGCTCTCGGTGAGCTCCTCGCCGAGCTCTGGCCGGTCGGCGTTGCCCATGATGACGGGAGCCATGGCGGCAGACCACCCGAGGTAGTTGGCGTCGAGAGTGTCGAGCAACTCGGTGATGTCGGCGCGCTCGAAGCCGCCGACGTAGTCGCCGTCGTTGACGTAACGCGGCGACGGCCCGACGAGAACGAGAGCGCCGAACCGGCTTGGATCGGCGTTGGCCGCGAGCACCCCGATCATCGAACTCACCGAGTGGCCGACAAAGACGACATCGGTCAGATCGAGTTCTGCGAGGATCTCGAGCACGTCGCTCGCGTAGCCATCAAGAGCGTCGTACTTGCTGCGGTCGTAGGCGGCGAGGTCGGACTGACCGGCGCCCACGTGGTCGAAGGTCACCACGAGATAGTCGTCGAGAAAGTGCGGTGCGACTCGGCGCCACACCTCCTGACTGCAACCGAAACCATGGGCGAAAACGAGCGGGCGGCCGTGGGGATTGCCGAGCACGCGCACGTTATTGCGACGAGCTACGTCGAGCATTGCAACTCCTGAACAGACGGGACAACCGAGCCGGGAAACTCCGGTTACGCAGGCTTTCTAAATTATTATGCGAGTCACGAGAAAACAATTCCTGCCGAGGGGATTGCAGAGTATAGGGGTCAGCGGCTAAATCCCGGGCTTATTGTTTTTCGCTTGAATCCTCGGTCAACTTGTTTTATGAACACGATCGGCCGCCCCCGCTCACCCCGTAGCGCAGCAAGCGAGGTGGGCACTCGTGGTTGACACCCTCCTGGGAGCCGAGCTCCGCACCGCGGTTGACCGCGGGGAGCTCATCGCCTCGTTCCAGCCCCAGTTCGACCTCGCGTCGAAGCGCATCGTCGCCGTCGAAGCGCTGTGCCGCTGGCTGCACCCTGAACTCGGCCTTCTCATGCCGTACGCGTTCATTCCGATCGCTGAGGCGAGCGATCTCATCCATTCGATCGGGCATTTCATGGTGGATGAAGCGAGCGCAGCGCTCACCGAGTGGCAGGCCGCGGGAATCACCGTCGGCGTTGCGGTCAACGTTTCACCCGTACAACTCACCTCGACCGACATCGTCGACCACCTGAGCGCCCTCGTGCGCGACACCGGCGTCGACCCCACCGGCATCACTCTCGAGATCACCGAGACCTCACCGATTCTCGACCTCGCCACCGCCTGGCAGCGACTCGATGCCCTGCGGGAACTCGGCGTCGCCATCTCGATCGACGACTACGGAACCGGCCACTCCTCGCTCTCGCGCCTCGACGACCTCAAGGCCGACGAGCTCAAGATCGACCAGTCGCTCGTCAAGAGCGATTCCCCCGAAGTGCACCACCACCTCGGTGACGTTGTGAAGTACGCGCACGATCGGGGTATTCGCGTCGTCGCCGAAGGCGTCGAGACGCTCGCACAGTTGGAGCGGGTCACGTCACTCGGGTGCGACCGCGCACAGGGCTTTCTGCTCGGGCAGCCGATGTCGAAGCGCGAGCTGGAGAAGCTGCTGCGCTAGATGTTGTTGTAGCCGTCGAGGTCGTCGTGGCCGGCAGTGTCAGTTGCTGCGGACTCCGGCTCGGCGGGTGCCGTGTCACCGCCCACGTCGATCTGGGTCCAGACCACGGGCATGCCCGGCGAGAACAAGATGTCGACCCCGGGGCCGGAACGCAGCGGCGGAATATTCACGTAGCCGCCGCCGGACTTGATCGCCTCGAGAACCTTGCCTTTCAACTCCGTCACCGGGTCGGGAAGAAAGTAATCGCGTCCGTCGACTGTCAAGCGGTTCACTATTGCCAAGAGGTGCGCCTTTCACGTTCCGGGGACCAACGGGCCTCGTGGTTGTCAAGGGTAGCGCGTCAATTCGAGTGCCACGGGGCGCCAAGTAAACTGTGAGGGTTGGCGATCTGCCACGCATCGCAGCCCTCGGAGGTTTCACTATGGCGCAATTGCTTTACGGGTCACCTCCGACCGCTTTCGAACTGGATGACCGCACTCTCGCTCACGTCGAGATAGTCATTCTCGCCAAACTGCGTCGCAATGAGAGCTTCGCGCTCTCCCTCGATCGCCCCGACGCAACCCGCTCGACCATCTGGATCGGGGTGCACAGCGACCTGCACTTCAGCTACAACGGAGCGCGCCCCGACATCAACCGCGACTGGCTCGAGCGCCTCATCGACTCGGCGAACTCGACGAGCGGACTCCGCATCATGCCCGAGGGCGACGCGCAGTAGCGCAGCGGAGTGCCCCCACAGGGACTTGAACCCTGACTGTGCCGATTTTAAGTCGGCTGCCTCTGCCAATTGGGCTATAGGGGCGCGCGCTCAAGTTTAGGGCGGGGCCCCGCGAGGTCGGACGCGGTGTGCGCGGTGGGGCGTGTTGGCTGGCTGGCTGGCTGGCTCTGCCGAGCGCGGCGGGGCGTGTTGGTTGGTTGGCTGACTGGTCGGCTCAGCGAGGGTCGTGCGCCACCCGGTGCGGGCCGTCACGTCAGCCGCTGGGCCCGACCGCGCGGCAACCATCCCTCGCGGAACCTCTCGCGCGTCGCGGAACCCCCGGCAGCAGGGTCCGCGAGCCGGACGGGGTGCCGCGAGGCCCGCGCGTGGGCGCCGGATGCACGCCGGGCGCCGGGCCCGCGCTGGTCGGTTGTCTCGCCCACGACACGGGCCGCGCACGAGCCCGATGAGGACGCACCAAGCCGAGCTCGACCCGGGGACCGAGCAGGAGCGACATCGCCCGGCCCGGCCGCGCGACATCCATCCATCGCGGAACCTCTCCCGCGTCGCGGAACCCCCGGCAGCAGAGTCCGCGAGCCGGACGGGGCTCCGCGAGGGTCGCGCGCGGGTGCCGCGAGCCGGACGGGGCTCCGCGAGGGTCGCGCGCGGGTGCCGCGAGCCGGACGTGGCCGGGCCGGGCGTGGCCGGGCCGGGCGTGCCATCCAGCAGCCTTAAACGCGGAACGCCCCGCACGAGGCGGGGCGTTCCGGGTAAGACAGTTACTTCTTGGCGGCCTTGACCGGCTCAGCGGGCTTCGGACGCGACGCAAACTCCTCGAAAGCAGCGCGCGGGGTCTCAACGGCGGTGAGCGACGCGAGGTCGCGACCGACGAACAGGTTGAGCACCCAGTTGCCGATGACGCGGATCTTGCGCTCCCAGGTGGGCATGGCGAGACCGTGGTAGCCGCGGTGCATGACCCAGGCCGGGAAGCCGGTGATGCCGAGCTTGCCCTTCTGGAACACACCGATGCCGAGACCGAGGCCTGCAACGGCGCCGGCGGGCTGGTGGAAGTAGTCGCGCGGGTTCTCCTCGCGGAGCACGGCGACGATGTTCTTCGACAGGAGCTTGCCCTGGCGAACAGCGTGCTGGGCGTTCGGAACGCAGAATCCGCCGACACCCTTACCGGTCAGGTCGGGAACGGCCGAAACGTCGCCAGCGCCCCAGGCGTCAGCGACAACGCCGTCATCGTTGATGACGCGGAGGTCGGCCTGAACACGCAGGCGGCCACGCTCCTCAACGGGCAGGTCGGTGTTGCGGAGCATCGGCGAAGCCATGACGCCCGCGGTCCAGACGATGAGGTCGCTCTCGAAGCTCTCACCGGTCGACAGCTCGATCTTGCCGCCGACGGCCGACTGCAGCTGCGTCTCGAGGTGCACGATGGCTCCGCGCTGGGCGAGGTTCTTGATGACCCAGAGGCTCGTCTTGAGCGACACCTCGGGCATGATGCGTCCCATAGCCTCGATGAGGTGGAAGTGGGTGTCTTCGAAGCTGATCGTCTCGTAGTACTTGACGAGTGCCGAAGCGAAGGAGCGCATCTCGGCGAAGGCCTCGATACCGGCGAATCCGCCACCGACGACGACGAAGGTCAGGAGGCGGTCGCGCTCAGGTCCCGCCGGCAGCAGGGCTGCCTTGTCGAAGTTGGTGAGGATGCGGTCGCGCACGGCGATCGCCTCTTCGATGTTCTTCATTCCGATCGCCTCGTCAGCGACGCCCGGGATCGGGAACGTGCGCGAGACGGAACCGGCGGTCACGACGATCTGGTCGTACGCGAACTCGTAGGGCTCACCGATCGACGGGGTAATCGTCGCGGTCTTGGTCGCGTGGTTGATGCCCGTGACGGATGCCGTGACGATGTGCGTCGACTTGAGGTGACGGTGGTGGGGAACGACCGCGTGACGCGGGTCGATCGAGCCTGCTGCGATCTCCGGCAGGAACGGCTGGTACGTCATGTACGGACGCGGGTCGACCATCGTGACGTCGGCCTCACCCTTGCGGAGGAGCTTCTCGAGCTTCCAGGCGGTGTAAAAACCGGCGTAGCCGCCGCCAACAATCAAAATCTTGGGCACGAGTCAGGCTCTCCTACAGAGGGGGATGTGATGGGAATCAGCCACCAATCTACTCTCTCCGTCGCACCCATCCGAATTGGCGGCCCAGCGCGACGAGCAACACGATGAGCGCGGCACCGAACCCACCGAACAGGAGGAGCGGAATGCCGACATCCCGTAACTGCTCAACGGAGGGCAGGATCGACCCGAGCGGGTTGGCCGGGCCGGCCGCGACCGGCGGCAGCGGGGTTGCGGAGTCTGTGGGCAGCGGCACGGCGCTCGGCGTCGAAACCGGGGCGTCGGCGCGGCGGTGCACCCGGATCCACTCGGCGAGATCACCCATCGGGTTGGCGTCGACGGCTGCGACCTTCGAAGTGACGGCGGCCGCTGCATCCAGCTTTCCGAAACCGTAGATCGGGTCGTTGCCGGCGGTTCCCGCGTCTTTGGCTGTCTTCACGATGCGGTTGATGACGTTGGCCGCATCGAGGTCGGGGTGTGCGGCGCGCACGAGGGCTGCGACGCCCGCGACGATCGGGGTGGCGCCACTCGTGCCATCCCACAGCACGTACCCGCCACCGGGCACGGTGCCGACGAGTTGCTCGGCCGGGGCTGCGACGCCGATCGTGATTCCCTGCGACGAGGCGTTCCAGCTCGCCTTGCCCGAGCGGTCGAGCCCTGCGACGGTCAGCACGCCCGGCATCGTCGCGGGGGCGCCGACCTGGGTCGTGCCGCTCCCCCGGTTGCCCGCGGCAGCGATCACGACGACATCCTTCTCGGCTGCGTAGAGAAAGGCGTCGTCCCAGCTGGTCGGCCAGTCGAGGGTGTTGCGCGTAAGCGACATGTTGATGATGTCCGCGCCGTTGTCCACGGCCCAGCGCACCGCGTCGGCGATCTGGTCGTCCGAGTTGGGTGCGCCAGCCCCGAAACCGACTGAGATGGCGAGAATGGATGCCGCGGGCGCCGCACCGATCACACCGCTCGAGCCCTGTCCGCGCCCGGCCGCGAGTCCGGCGACCATGGTGCCGTGCGAGCCACCGTCGGAGCCGACCGGACGCTGCCCGTTCGCCGCACCCTGCCCGGAGAAGTCCTTGCCACCCACGACCGCGCCGGCGAGGTCGGCGTGAGAGCTGTCGACCCCCGTGTCGATGATGGCGATCGTGACGCCCTTGCCCTTTGTGGTCTTCCACGCCTCACGGATGCCGTAGTCGCCGAGCCAGTACTCGCGGTCGCGGATGGAGTCGGCGTGGGCGGGTGCCGCGCCCAGCAGGAGAAGCAGAACGGCGGCGGTGATCGAGCTCGTCGAGATCAGGCCGAGGCGCGAGCGGTGATTGAGCCTGTCGAAATCAGACCGAACCCGTCGAGGTCTCGGCCTCGCTCGAACTGGTCTCGACAAGCTCGACCACCGATTCGCTAGACGCACTCGCACACCAACGGCGACCAGGCCGCCCGCTCGAGAGCGAGGTCGCCGATCGGGTTGACGCCGGGGCCGGCGGCGAGCGCGTGACCGGCGAGAGCGTGGAGGCACTTGATGCGGGTGGGCATTCCTCCCGCGGAGATCCCGGAGATCTCGTCGACGACTGCGATGCCCTCACGGTCGGCGAGGTAAGCCTGGTGCGCGGCGAGGTACTGCGCCGCGACATCCTCGTTCTCGAGAAGCGGTGTCATCTCGGCCATGACGCCGTTCGCTTCGAGCTCGGAGATCGCGGCCGTCGCTGCCGGGTGCGACAGGTAGTAAAGCGTCGGAAACGGCGTGCCGTCGGTCAGGCGCGGCTGCGTCGAGACGACGGTCGGCTTGCCGCACACGCAGCGCGCGGCGATGCCGACAACGTCGCGAGCGGGGCGTCCGAGCTGGGCTGAGACCGTGTCGATGTCAGCCTGCGTGAACGGCTCGAAGGGCGGGGTCGTCATTTGTCACCGAACGTCGGGGATGCCAGCTCGTCGGCCGTGGCATCCGTGAGCCCTGCAGTGAAGAGGGAGGAGATGAGGGAGCGCGTCCAGTCGACCTGGGTCTCCTGGATTTCGGCACTGATAGGTGCGCCGTCGTCGGCCGAGACCACGGCACCGTCATCAATGATCAGGTAGGTGTAGTCGCGCGGAAACACGTAGTTCAGACGGTCACGCGCCTGCGACTCGATGTAGGCGGGGTCGTCCCAGCGGGTCACATCGTCTTTCAGGTCGTCGACCGAGTTCTTCTTCTCCTCGACGGCAGCGCGCAGCTCAGCGATCTGCTGCTGCTGCTCGACGAGGATGCGAAGCGACGGGGCGAGAACGACGACGGCGAGCACGATGAGACCGAGCACCGTGAACGCGAAACCGCTGAGGCGGATGTTCCTGAGCCAGAGCTCGGGAGCAGTCTCCATCTGCGGCAACGCGACCGGTACACGTGTCGTGCCCTGCCGTCTCGCCATAAACCGAACCTAGGCCGTGAAGCGCGGGAAAGCGCTGCGACCCGCGTAGACGGCCGAGTCTCCCAGCTCTTCTTCGATGCGAAGGAGCTGGTTGTACTTGGCAACGCGCTCGCTGCGGGCGGGAGCACCGGTCTTGATCTGTCCGGTGTTCACTGCGACAGCGAGGTCGGCGATCGTGGTGTCTTCTGTCTCACCGGAGCGGTGCGACATAACAGCCGTGTAGCCGTGGCGCTGCGCGAGCGAGACAGCGTCGAGCGTCTCGGTGAGCGTGCCGATCTGGTTCACCTTGATGAGGATCGAGTTGGCGGTGCCCAGGTCGAGGCCCTTCTGCAGGCGCTCCGGGTTGGTGACGAACAGGTCGTCGCCGACGAGCTGCGTCTTCGAGCCGATGGTCGCGGTGAGCTCAGCCCAGCCCTCCCAGTCGTCCTCGTTCAGCGGGTCCTCGATGGTGACGAGCGGGTAGCTCGCGACGAGCTCCGCGTAGTAGGCGCTCATCTCAGCAGCGCTCTTGGTGCCACCCTCGAAGGCGTAGACGCCGTCGTTGAAGAACTCGGAGGCAGCGACATCCAGTCCGAGTGCGATGTCCTTGCCGGGGGTGAAGCCGGCCTTGGTGATCGCCTCGACGAGGAGGTCGAGAGCCGCGCGGTTGCTCGAGAGGTTCGGCGCGAAGCCACCTTCGTCGCCGAGGCCGGTCGAGAGGCCCTGGTCGTGCAGGATGCCCTTGAGCGCGTGGTAGGTCTCGACGCCCCAGCGCAGTCCCTCGGTGAAGGTCTCTGCGCCGATCGGCAGGATCATGAACTCCTGTATGTCGACGTTGGAGTCGGCGTGCGATCCACCGTTGATGACGTTGAGCATCGGAACGGGCAGCACGTGCGCGTTCGCGCCACCGACGTAGCGGTAGAGCGGCTGGTCAGCGGAGTCGGCCGCAGCGCGGGCAACGGCGAGGCTCACGCCGAGAATGGCGTTGGCGCCGAGCTTCTTCTTGTTGTCGGTGCCGTCGAGTGCGATGAGCTCGGCGTCGATCGCGCGCTGCTCTGCGGCATCGAAGCCCTCGATGGCCGGGCCGAGCACGTCGATGACCGCGTCAACGGCCTTCTGCACGCCCTTGCCGAGGTAGCGGCCCTTGTCGCCGTCGCGAAGCTCGTAGGCCTCGAACGCACCGGTGGATGCACCGGACGGAACTGCGGCACGAGAAACCGTGCCGTCCTCGAGCAGAACCTCGACCTCAACGGTCGGGTTTCCACGGGAGTCAAGAATTTCGCGAGCGCCTACTGCCTCGATCAAAGCCACGGGTGGTTCTCCTTAAAGATGGTGGAATGTCCGTCAGTTAGCTTACTCGCGCAGCCCAACAGCGAGTTGACGCCGAGTAACCCACTCACGAACAGCCTCGTTGAACAGGTCGATGTTCTCGATGTTCCATTGATGGTGAAGCCCGGGCGCCGCGACTCCCCCGAGCATCGCGAGCGAGCGCCGACTGATCGCCGGGGAGTCCTTCGAGCCCGCGACCGCGAGGTACGGCACGGCCAACTCGCTGACGTCTCGCCCCGCACTGATCTCTCGGTAGATCGCGCGCGCTGTCTCTACGCGTATGCCGAGTCCTGTTTCGACGAAGATGTCGACCGAGTCGGCGGGCAGTCCGTAGCCCCGAGCGAGCGCTGACCAGAACAGTCTCTTCTCCCATAGCGCGAACATGAGAGGCGCGAGTGCGCTGCGGCTCGGTACGACGCTGGCGCTCGCCAGAAATAGAGACGACACGAGCGTTGGATGCCGCAAGCCCAACTCGATCGCAACGCTCGAGCCGAGCGACAATCCGACGACGTGAGCGCGGCCGTCCCGAGCGCGCTCACGCAGGAGCTCCGCGACCTCGTCTGCCGTTGCCGCCAGCGAGATCCACGGCTGGTCGTTGCTGGCGCCGAAACCCGGAAGGTCGGGAACAATCACGTGAAAGTCGTCGAACGCGGGAACCTGGGATTCCCACATCCACCCGGCCACATTGCCGCCGTGCAAGAAGATGATCGTCTCGGCACGGTCGGTGCCGTGCTCGGCGGCGATCACAGCAGCGCCTTCGCATTGTCGATGATGCGGTCGAGCTGTTCGGCGAGCACCGCCTCGTTTACACCCGCTTCGAGGCCGTTCTGGTGGGCTTCGAGCCCTGCCCACGCGGTGTCGAAGAGCGACGCGCCCGCGGGCGTGAGGGTCACGCGACTCGTACGACCGTCGAGCGGCTCGGTGGTGATGAGTCCGGATGCCACGAGCTGCGCGACCCGCTGCGAGACGGAGGCTCGCGAGACGTTGAGGTTGTTGGCGATTGCCTGCTGCGAAGTCGGACCGAGGATCCGGCACATGAGCAGCACGAGCATCGGGGCATACCGGATGCCGTGGTTGCTGTACAGATAGTCATCGGCGAGGCGGTCGATGAGCGCTGTGACACGGTGCAGTTTGAAGGCCGTGCTATCGGTTATCGCATCCATAATGTTAAGTACTTAACAATAAAGACGGCGCCGCGTCAACCCAGGTCGCGAAACTCCAGCGATTCGAGCGTCGAGTCCGCCGTCACCGTCGCCACGCGCTGGAACCCGGATGCCGCGAGCTGCGCGAACAACGGCTTGAGGTTGCGCGGCTTGCGTTCGAGCCGCACGCGCGAACCCTGTGCGATGAGTCCGGTCTTGAGAGCGACCAGCACGGAGGCCGGCACGTCGTCGTCGTGGAGCAGGGCGACGGCGTCATCCGTTGCAGAGCCCTCAAGCGAGACCAGGTCGACGATGCGCTCGAAGCCCACGGAGAAGCCGACGGCCGGCACATCCCCGCCGAGAAAACGACCGATCATGCCGTCGTAGCGACCACCGCCGGCCAGAGAGTAGCCGAGCGAGGGGTGCGTGACCTCGAAGATGGTGCCGGTGTAGTAGCCCATGCCGCGCACGAGGAACGGGTCGAAGACGAGGGAGGAGACGTCACCGAGCGCTTCGGCGAGCGCGACGAGTGCCGCGATGGCCGTCTCGTCGGCACCTTCGGGCAGTGCTTTGCGAATTGCTCGCTCACCGAAGGGGTTGAACTCCATGGTCTGCGGGCGCCGGAAGAACGCCTCTAGCGCGTCGATCGGTCCGGCCGGGTAGGCACGGTCGCGCAACTCGGTGATGACGCCGTCGTGCCCGAGCTTGTCGAGCTTGTCGATGGTGATGAGTACCGAGGCGTGCTCGCTCGGCGGAAAACCGAAGACGGTGAGCATGCTCGTGAGCAGCCGGCGGTCGTTGATGCGGATGGTGCATCCGTCGATCCCGAGAGAGCTCAGCGTCGCGACTGTCGCGGTGATGAGCTCGACCTCGGCGAGCACGCCCTTCTCGCCGATGATGTCGATGTCGCACTGGATGAACTGGCGGTAGCGCCCCTTCTGCGGGCGCTCTGCGCGCCAGACCGAACCGATCTGGATGGCGCGAAACACCGAAGGCAGCGCCGCCTGGTTGGTCGCGTAGAAGCGTGCGAGCGGAACAGTGAGGTCGAACCGCAGCCCGAGGTCGGCGAGCTCGAGCGCGTCTTTCGCGGCGTGCAGGTCGTCGGTGGTGAGTCCACGTTTGAGAATGCCGTACGAGAGCTTTTCGTTGTCGCCGCCGAGGCCGGAGTGCAGGCGCGCCGACTCCTCCATCACGGGCGTCTCGATCTCGTCGAAGCCGTGCGTCGAGTACACCGAGCGGATGACGCTCAACACACGCTCGCGCTGTGCCTTCTCTGCCGGGAGGAAGTCGCGCATGCCGCGAGGGGGGTTCACCTGAGAAGCCATATATCGATTGTCCCGCATTCATCCGAAAGGTTGACGCGCTTTCGAGGTGCCCCGTTCTAGGGTGGCTGCATGAGTACTTCTCACGGCATTGTCGTCGAGGGCCTTGCGAGGTCGTTCGGCGAAGTCCATGCGGTGCGATCGGCCAGCTTCCACGCGAAGCCGGGCCAGGTCACCGCTCTCATCGGGCCCAACGGCTCAGGCAAGACGACGCTCATGCTCATGCTCGCGTCGCTCCTCGCCCCCGACTCCGGCACGATCACCGTCGGCGGCCACGACCCCATGGTTGACGCGGCGGCAGTGCGCAAGGAGATCGGATGGATGCCAGACATCCTCGGCTCCTGGGCGACCCTGTCGGTGCGCACCACACTCGAGATCACGGGCAGGCTCTACCACCTGTCGGCCGAGGATTCCCGTCGTCGCGCAGAAGAGCTCATCCAGCTGGTAGGACTCGCGGAGCTCGCCAACCAGCCGACCCGCGTGCTCAGCCGCGGGCAGAAGCAGCGCCTCTCGCTCGCTCGCGCCCTCGTACACGACCCGAGCGTGCTGCTGCTCGACGAGCCGGCCTCCGGGCTCGACCCGGTCGCGCGCATCGAACTGCGCAAGCTCGTGCGCCTGCTCGCCGAGCAGGGAAAGACGATCCTAGTCTCCAGCCACGTGCTTGCGGAGCTCGACGAGATGAGTGACACGGCCGTCTACCTCAACCACGGCGTCACTGCTTCTGACGAGTCGATCGAGCAGGCGCGTGCCACGAGCCGCGCCTGGCGCCTTAAGGCGACCGACATGACGGCTCTACGGGCCGGGCTCCTCAAGGCGGGCGTTCTCGACAGCGACATCACGATCGACCGCAGCGAGCTGCTCGTCACGCTGACCTCCGAAGAGGCTGCCGCCACGCTGCTCGCCTCCCTCGTCTCCTTCAAGGTTCCGGTCTCGACCTTCGCTCCCGCAGTGGGCGACCTCGAGCACGCGTTCCTCGACCTCAGCAAGATTGACTCGAGCAAGGGAGCCTCCGCATGAGCCAGTTCTTTTCCGGCATCGGCACGATACTCTCCCTCGAGCTGCGCCAGCGTGTGCGCGGCGTCGCGGCCTGGGTGCTCCTCGGCATTTTCGTCATTCTCGTCGCCATGGTCACCGGCGCCGTCTGGATCGCCCTCGCCGGCTTCGGCCCCGAGGCCGGCGCCGGCGCCGGCATCTACTCGACGATCATCTACTTCGTGCTGTTGCTCGGCACGCTCGTCACCCCGGCGCTCAGCGGCAACGCGATCAACGGCGACCGGGATGCCGGCACGCTCGCCACCACGCAGGTCACGCTGATCACGACGTGGCAGTTGATCCTCGGCAAGTTCCTCGCCGCGTGGATCACGGCGCTCGCGTTCCTCGTCGCGGCCCTCCCGTTCCTGCTGCTGTCGCTGGTCTCCGGCGACGTCTACTGGGACACCATCCTCGTGTCGGTCGTGATACTCGCGCTCGAGCTCGCTGTCGTGGCAGCTGTCGGGGTGGGACTGTCGGCCATCATCCAGAAGCCACTGTTCTCGATCGTGACGACGTACCTCGTTGTCGCGACCCTCAGCGTCGGAACCCTCATCGCCTTCGGGCTCGGCGGTCTCACGACGCAGACCGAGATGAAGAGCACCTACATCGGGCTCGACTATCCGATGGACGGCTCAGAGCCCGACCCCGACACCGACTGCCTGCCGCCCGAGGTGACCACCTACCCGGTGCCCCGCTACGACTTCTGGTGGCCGATCCTCTCGGCCAACCCCTACGTCGTGCTCGCGGATGCCTCGCCGTCGAACTTCGACAGTGATGGCCAGCCGCAGGACCTCTTCTCGATCTTCAAGGTGGGTGTGCGTTCCGTGCAGCTGCCGCCGGACCTCGAGACGACGTACGACGAGTGCTCGAACTACAACACGGGCTACTACGACGGCTCGGAATACCCCTCGGGTGAGGAGATCGTCGCGAAGACCGTGCCGAGCTGGTTCGTCGGGCTGACCATTCACGTGCTGCTGGGCGCCGGCCTCCTCGTCGGAGGCTGGGCACGCACCCGCACACCCGCGCGACTGCTCACGAAGGGCAGCCGGATCGCGTAACGACTGGTGGGCGGCGCTCTGGATGGGCTAGGCGCCGCCCGCCTTCTACTTCAGGTCTCCGATGATCCCGGCGTCGGCTGCGCTCAGTGCTTCTGACCGGCTCTGTGCTTCTGCCTCGCGGATCTCGTCCTGGAAGTTGCGCAGGGTCGTGCGGAGGGCGCGTTCCGCGTCGAGTCCGCTCTTTCTGGCCCCTGCGACAATCGCCAACAGCATGCCGCCGAGCTCTTCTTCGTCGTCGATGGGGAGGCCACCGGCATCCGCGTCGTCCTCGATCAGACCGATCTTCGCGGCGCGGCCCAGCACCTTGTCGGCCAGGGCGAGGGAGGGCATGCCCTGAGGGATGCCGTCGAGCACACTCGTTCGGCCCGGCTTCTCGATCTTCTTGCGTTCGTCCCACAGGCCGACGACTTCTGCCGCGGTCTTCTGCGTCTCGTCGCCGAATACGTGTGGATGCCGCCCGACCATCTTCTGCGTCATGTGCGCGGCGACGTCGTCGAGGGTGAAGCGTCCGGCTTCGGCCGCGATGTCCGCGTGAAAGAGCACCTGGTAGAGCACGTCGCCGAGCTCCTCGATGAGGTCTGCGTCGGTGCCGCTCTCGATCGCGTCGACGAGTTCGTGCGACTCCTCGATGAGGTACTGCACGAGCGACTCGTGGGTCTGCTCGCGATCCCACGCACAGCCGCCGGGCGCCCGCAGCTTCTCGAGGGTGGCGATGAGTTCGTCGAGTTGGGGATGCATGGGTTCAGCCTATGCGCGCTAGCGTTGGGCGCATGGTCTCGATTGATCCCGCTGCCGTCATGTGGTCCGCCCCGGAGCGGGAGCGCGCCGAGCGCCCCCTGCTCGTGCTTTTGCACGGCTACGGCTCGTACGAGGGCGACCTGTTCGGGCTCTCGCCGCACCTTCCGCTCTCCCCGGTGATCGCTTCGGTGCGGGCACCGTTTGTGGAGGGCAACGGGTTCTCGTGGTTCCCTCTCGACGGTTCGGACAGACTCGCTATTGCCACCGCCTCGGCACAAGCAGTGCTGGACTGGATCGACACCCTCTCCTTCACCTCCGTCGGCCTGCTTGGTTTCTCTCAGGGCGGTGCCATCTCGCTGCAGGCACTGCGGCTGGCGCCCTCCCGCTTCTCCTACATCGTGAACCTGTCGGGGTTCGCGCTGCCGGGTGTTGTGCACGGCGACACCGCTCTCGAGTCGTCTCCCACCCCGGTGTTCTGGGGTCGGGGAACCCTCGACCAGGTGATCCAGCCGGCCTACATCGCGCACACCTCTGACTGGCTGCCCTCGCACTCGACCCTCACCGAGCGCATCTACGAGGACGTGCCGCACGCAGTCTCGGGGCCGGAGCTGTCGGACGTGAGCGCGTTTGTGCAGGCGGCGCTAGCGGAGTAGTTCGACGCGCGGATTACCAGCCCACGCCGCATCACTCGTGAGTGCCGTGTCGTTCAGTCTTTCGGCAAGTGCGAGACAGATTCGATCGGCGAGTGAGAGGCCGCTTCCCTGCACCCACATCTCGGCGGCGCGTTCAGCGTCGTCGACCGTTACGGGTTCGACGATGAGCCCAAAGCTCATGAGGAGAGCGGATGCCGCGTTCCAGTCTTCATCGTTCGCGCGTACCTTTTGCGCTACCTCTGACCAGTTGGCCGCGCTGCAGGCCGAGCCGCGCCGCAGCTCCTCTAGAACCCGTTTTGCTCCCGATTCTTTGTGGAGGAGGGCGAGCAGAGCAGATGCATCAAGCACTGTCACAAGGTGTCTTCCAACCGCGCTGCAGCCCGGCGCTCACGAAGCAGTTCGCCGACCAGATCCGTTCCCGCAAGCCCTGACTGGATTGTCGCGAGTAATGCTTCCTGGGATTCGATGAGCACACCTCGCTCGGTGCGCACCACAACCAGGACTGTTCCTTCTTCCCACCCGCGCTCTTCGCGTAACCCAGCGGGCAGCACGACGCGGCCCTTGTTTCCCACCACCATGGAATAGTTCCCACTCATGAGGTCAGAGTACCACCGAGCGATGGGTGGCGCACTAGTCATAGAACGCCCACTCCGGCAGCAACCCGTTCTGCAGGATCGTGGCTAAAACCTCCACCATTCCGTAGCGCTTGTCGATGGCGATCGCCTCGTCGAGATAGATGCCGGCGATAGACCCCTGCCCGAGCGCCCAGTTCAGCCAGGCGAGCATGCAGAGGGGTGCGAGCCGATCGGCACCCGTGAGCAGGGGCACGATCTTGAGCAGCAGCGCGATTCCTACCTCTATTCGGTTTGGGTCGGGGCGCGGCCCCTGGCCCATCATCAGACCGCCAAGTTCTTCGTCCAGATCGGG
>Ga0247817_10000148_pt1 | contig 49701 bp, 57 predicted proteins | sample UWRJL212509R1_FD_178010 | JGI IMG/M metagenome (GOLD analysis project Ga0247817, IMG submission 178010) | Plant litter microbial communities from Arlington Agricultural Research Station in Wisconsin, United States - UWRJ-L212-509R-1 | ecosystem: Environmental > Terrestrial > Plant litter >... | reverse complement strand
CCGCAGGACCTTTTTACTAAATATCACGTTAGAATTGTGTCGATTACCAGGGGCGCTTCAACCAAGTGGGTTAAAGGTGAGCATAGTATCGTTTGGTGGCTTCATTAAAGCCTGTAAGTGAAAATCCTGGTCCTCGCAGAGGGGAAGTACTCACATGACTATATATAGTATACATCGTGTACTAGTTGGGGTGTCAAGCGTTTAATACCGCTCATGCTACACTTGCATATTTCAGCAAAGTATGCTATAATATTCAGGATTTGACTTACGTACGTTTGTTGATTTTGTTCATTGAAATAACTAAGGAGAAATTTATGCGACGGTCCCGTCGTCTCGTTGCGTTTAGCGCAGCGACACTCGCCGTGGCACTTGTGCTAACGGCGTGCTCACTGAATGGTGAGAATTCCGAAGCACCATCCGAACCTCGAACCGGAAAAGCCCTCACGGGCTCCTGGGATTCGATCGACATCCCGGAAGGGCTGCAGATTAACGCAATTCACTCGGTAATGCTTCCCACAGGTGACGTCCTTCTGATCGCAGGATCAGGCAACGACGCCACGCAGTTCGAAGCAGGTACGTTCGAAACCCTCGTGTACAGCCCTGAAACGGGTGAAGCCGAGCTCATCGACACGCCCGAAGACCTGTTCTGCGGCGGCCACGCCCACCTTCCGAATGGTAACATTCTGGTGGCTGGCGGCACGCAGGCCTACGAAGTTGCGCCAGAGAAGCTGACGCACGCCGGCGGTGTACTGACTCTCGTGAACGAGACTCCGCAAAAAGAGTTCTTTGTTCCCAAGGGATCAGAAGTGACAGGTGAGGCTAGTGGCCGAACCTTCATCACCGACAGTGACATCACCATTCCCAAGGCGCTGTACGACGAAGCAACTGACAAGGTTACGGCCAGTCAGCGCAACGTCTACATCTCAGCTACCATTGAGGGAGCGGAAGGTGCCACAAGTGAAGATGTGTACCACGTCGACGGTACCACCGGCGACGACGCACTCAACCTGCACGGTTACGCGCAAGCACTCGGCTTCGAGAAGAAGGACTACCAGGGAATCGACTCGGCTTACGAGTTCGACCCCTGGCAGCGAAAGTACATCAAGGTTGACGCCATGAACTACGCTCGCTGGTACCCGACGCTCACCGCCACGTCCAACGGTCACATCCTCGCCCTCTCGGGCTTGGACGCCGCTGGCAAGGTGCTTGACGGCCAGACGGAAGAATACGACCCGGAAACCCAAACCTGGACCGACCGTCCCGACTTGACCATGATGTTCCCGACCTACCCGTCTGTATTCCAGACGGACAAGGGCGGCATCATGTTCTCGGCGGGCATCAACCAGGGATGGGGACCGGCAGATAAGGGACGTGAGCCGGGCTTCTGGGACCTCGCCGACAATTCGTTCACGACGGTTCCGGGTCTTCGTGACCCAGAGCTTAACGAGACCGGAGCAGTGGGCTGGATAGGCCCCGTCAACGACCAGCGACTCATTGTCGTGGGAGGAGGATCCATCGGTGACACGCCGACCTCCACAGGACGAATCGATGTCATCGACCTCGATTCCGACAAACCACACTTCGAGCCGATGGCCGACCTTCCGCAAGGCACACGGTATCCCAATATCGTGACCTTGCCGAGCGGTGATGTGTTCATTACGAACGGATCCACGGGTTACCGCGGACGAGAGAATTCTGACATTCTGAAGAGCTACATGCTCTCCCAGAAAGATGGCGAACTCACCGAGCTCGCTAGTCCGTCAGTTGGACGCAACTACCATTCGTCGGCGCTTTTGCTGCCGAACGGTCAGGTTCTCGTTGCCGGTTCGGACCCGCTCTTTGCAGATGCGGCCGACTCGGTGGAAGGTGAATTCGAAAAGCAGATCGAGATTTACACGCCCCCGTACCTCTACAACGAGGACGGCGAGCTTGCTGATCGCCCTGTTATCGATGAAACACCAGCACATGCCAGCTATGGACAGGAAATCGACCTCAAGGTCTCGCACACCAGCGACATCTCGAAAGTTCGCCTCTTGTACCCCGGTGCAGTGACTCACGTCACCGACACCAACCAGCGCTTGGTTGAACTGGAGTTCACACTCACCAGTGACGGTGTTCGCGCAGTCATCCCTGAAAACACCTCCTTGGTTCCTCCCGCGCACTACATGGTCGTCGTCATCGATGACCAAGGTGTACCGAGTGAGGCTCAGTGGATTCAAGTGGATTCGAACGAAGATGCAGCCGCATCCGAATCGGGCCACGGCCACTGAGATTTGAACGCTTCCTTGTGAGGCAACGGCCCCGGCGTCGCAGCAATGCGAAACCGGGGCCTTTTAATTTGCAAATATTGTTGACACATATAACAAAGGATGTTAAAGTAATATTATCTCAATAGGTAGGGGCTCTCTGATTTATCGGAAGAGCTTTATTTATTGGCGATCATTGACATTATTAGACTAGATAGAAAAGGTGACCAAGTGGCTACAATCGTTGCACTCATCCCCGCTTATAACGAGGAGGAAAGCATCGGGGCCACTATTGAGGCCCTGTTCCGACAAGACCGCGTTCCCGACCGAATCGTCGTTATCCCTAACGGGTGTACTGACCGTACGGCCGAGATCGCTCGTTCCTACCTCGTAGAGAAATCGCGACTCATTGTGATGGAGCTTCCAAAGCTCGATCACAAAAAAAGTGAGGCTCTTAACACAGCCTGGGAAGCGTATGCTCAATCCATGGATCTCGTAATCTGCCTCGATGCAGACACGATTCTTCCGCCGAACGCCGTCGCCGAATGGGAAAAAGAATTCGCAGCCGACGACAAACTCGGTGGCTCGAGCTCTAAGTTCACCATGCTAGGACACAACTTTTGGACGCGATTGCAGCGTTCGGAGTTTGCCAAGTGGACAGACACCGCGCTTCGGCGAGGTTACACCACCGTTCTAGCAGGCACCGGTTGCGCCATCAGTAACAAAGCGTTGCATGAAGTGGTGGACACAACCGGAAGGAAAGGCCCTTGGTCCTACGACTCCCAAGTCGAGGACTTCGAGCTGACCTACAAGATTCGTGAGCTCGGCTATAAATGCCAGGTTTCGCCAATGGTTCGCGCCTACACCGATTCCATGACAAGCGTTCGTGCCCTTTGGGGACAGCGTATGAAGTGGCAGGTTGGTACAGTGGAAGACTTGATGGCGCTTGGCGTTAACAAGCTCACCCGGATCGACTGGTGGCAGCAATTCGTCGGTTTGTTCATGTCGTTCATTCGAGCGCTATGGATGACGATGTTTACCATTCAAATAGCTTTGGGACAAATGGCGTTTCACACCTTCTGGTGGCTCGTCGTTCCATTGTTCTTCGCCGTCGGTGAAGGACTACAGAGTTTGCGAATACCACATAAGGACAAGATTGACGTTCTCATGGGGTTCACAATTGTACCATCGGAAATCTTCGCAACAGTACGATCCGCTTGGTTCGTTGCTGCTTGGGTAGAAGTCTTATGGTCGATGCTCACTGGGGGTCGCAAGGACCGTTGGGAGCTGCAATATAAGGCTGAAGGTAACGCACCGCGTCCTTCAGCGCCACTGAAAGTCCTGGGAGGGAACTGAATATGCAGTACGGAGCAGCAGTTGGCACGGGGTCAGGGGTCGTAATGACTTTCGGACTCGCGTCGGGTAACATCATCCTCATGGGTGCGGGAGCTCTCGCCGCCATTGGCATGATGGCAATTGTCGTCCACAACGGGCGTCGCCGCAAGGTACACCAGCGCCCGTAAGGTCGCGAACGCTAGGTGGCAACTCCGAAAGGGGTTGCCACCTAGCGCACCACCACCCATAATGCAGCACCGTCATTCAAAATCTAGTCAGTAATGTAAAACCGCCCGGCTTCAATGCCGGGCTTTTTCATTGCAATTTTAATGTATTTATTGTATAATTAACATATTGAGCTATTTTTTAGTCCAAGCACCCGTCAGACAAGAGAAGAGAAGGTGAAACGTGGCTATGCCCGAAAGAATTCCCAAATTTGTACCCATTAGTTTGGGTGTTATATTTGGGCTCGCACTGGGCGGTCTGTTCCTCGTGAACTGCACCAACCTTTTCGGGGACAAACCAAACCCGCAACGCGCCGTAACGCAGTCGCAACCGGTGAAAATTCCGGTAACGGAAACACCAGCCGAGACGACAGCACCCACCGAAACACCGCTCATCATCGAAAAGTCCGCTATCTTGAGCATTGGCATTCCAGCCATCGCCCTCGATGTCGGAGTTTCCGGGCCAACCGAGCCTCGTGCAACGAAGAACTGTCACGCGAGCACCGTGTGCATCGACCCGCCCGTTCCCAACCAGGCTGCCTGGTATGGAGAGGTCCCGTCGACGCCATCGGTAAACCCAGTGCTGCTCTACGCACACACCAGTTGGTCAACCCCCGAGTACGCGACGTTCAACAACCTCCCGGCAATCGTTGCCGGAGACCAGATCGTCGTTACAACGGAAACCGGAGTGTTCATTTACGCAGCAGAAACCCCGGTACTCGTACCGTACGCTGAGGTGGCTCAAAGCCAACTCATCTACGGCAACGAAACCGAAAAAGTAGTGCTCGTCACTTGCAACAGCGCGGCAGGTTCTGCCACTGTTGTCGTAGGCCGACTTGTAAGCGCTGCGCTTCGCTAACGCGTAGGTGGAGTGAGAGCGTCAAACCTCTCACTCCACCAAGCTCTACTCAGTCTGACGGGTAATATACCCATTTATAAACCTTACATACAACGTGTCATTCAAGTATTCTTCTCTGTACGAGGAGCATAGCTGAGTGATACCATAAGTACATACATATATGAAACGCCTCCACACCTATTCGCAAAACCTGCTTCGCAACCCTCAGCTCATTAAAGAGTTGTTCGAGCGCACCAACATTAAGCGCGGTGCGACGGTTATTGATATCGGTGCTGGTACAGGCACTATCTCGTCGGTACTTGCTCGCCAAGTAAAGAACGTTATTGCGGTCGAGTTCGAACCGCGTATGTTTACAAAGCTTCGTGAAAACATGGAATACTACCCGAACGTTACTGTCTATGAAGGTGACTTCCTTACTATGGAACTTCCAAAAACTCCTTATAGCATTTTCGCCAACATCCCATTCCACCTAAGCTCACCAATTGTGAACCACTTAATTGAAACTGACCGTCCACCACAATGCGTGTACTTAATTGTTCAAAAGCAGTTTGGTCGCAAACTTATTGCCGAAACCGACCGCGAACATTTCACGAGCCAACTTGGTATGATTGTCGGCGTACGCTACGAAACCAAAATTCGTAAGGCACTTGCCCGAACTGATTTCTTCCCTCAGCCAGCTGTTGATACTGTTTTTCTTGAAATGATGCGCCGCGATGTACCGCTAGTAAAGAAATCTCGTTTCGAAGCCTACAAAACCTTCACAACCGAATGTTTCTCAGATCCTAAAAAGCTCGCAAAACTGCCTATCGCCGAAATTGGGCTTGAAGTTGGCGGTTCGCCGTCACGCGTCACCCTTACAGAATGGGTACGCTTGTTTAACCTACAAACAATCTACTAAGTAAGCCGTTGGCTCAGGCCGATGCCGCCAAATTGCTCGCATACGTACACGGGTTGCTTCGGTGAGCTTCGTTCGGCGTCATATATATAGCCTAAATCATCAAACTTTTCTAGGCCGTCGACAGTTGCAAGGCCGCGCTGAATAACCCAGCGGGCATAGGCGCCACGAGCAATTTTAGAATGTACCACCACAAATACCGGCTCTTCTCCAGCAATTTTCCGTGTCAAGAACACCGGCGTAATCAACCGAGATGCATCAACGAAGGGGAGTATTACCTTGGCGTATTCATCAGACGTCACATTAATAATCGGCCCATCCATCGGAATTGCTTCGGCAACTTTATCGCTCCAGAAGTTATATAAATCCCTATACGGACCCTCGGGTAAGCGGTAGCCGAGTTCTAGGCGGTAGGGCTGAATGCCATCGTACGGCCGCAATACTCCATATAACCCCGAAAGGAGTTTTAAGTGCTTTTGGGCGAAGTCTTTCTCTGGCTCATTCCATTCCAAAGCGCGCAGGCCACTATAAATATCACCACGGAAGGTTTCAACAGCAGCAGTAAGGGGTAATTCAAGCCGTTCCAGGTATAAATCTTCAACTTGTGCGGCTAATTTTTCAGAGATATGCATCACTTTTTGATACTGCTCAAGAGTCAGCTCTTGTAAATAATCAGTTAACTCATTGGCTTGGGCCTCAAAAACGGGTGTCGTTAATTCACGAGTAGGAGGTACCGGGACCATTGTTTTTGAAGAGTGTAAAAGAATCGTTAAAGGCATTGTTATATAAGTATAGCAAAAGGGGTTAGCTAAACGGTATGTTATCTGTTATAATGAATCTTAATTACTTATAAACTAATTGGATTAATATGGCTAAACACAAGAACTGGCACGGAGCTGCACGAAAACGCATGCTCAAAAAGAAAGCAAAATCACTTAAGCTTAAAGGCCGTCTCGCCTAAAGTTTTATAACCCCGTTAGTTCGGGGTTATTTTTTTAGCTTGATTAATCGCGAAATAACCCCTATTATACGGATATAGTTCAAAACATAAACAGGATTCATATATGCAGATTACCATCGTAGGTGGAGGCTTCGGCGGCGTAAAGGCCGCATTGACACTGTCAAAAAAGAAGAACGCCCACATTACCCTTATTACCGATAAACCCGACTTTCAATATTATCCCGCACTTTACGGCACTGCCACTGGCAATAGCCACTTACAATCATGGATACCCCTTGGCGAGATTTTCGCTGGCCACGATAACATTGAAGTTATTATCGACTCTGTCACAAAGCTCGACAAAGCAACTCGTACAATCACGACAGCTTCGGGTGCGACGCACAAATACAACAAACTTGTCTTAGCCCTTGGTTCTGTTACTACATACTTCGGTATCCCTGGCCTTGATAGCTACGCTTACGGCATTAAGTCACACGACGAAATTACCCGCTTGAAAGAGCACCTTCTCGAAGAGTTTTCTAAGCCCGATGGCGCAGATAAAGACTTCTTAATTGTCGGTGCCGGCCCAACTGGTGTAGAACTTGCTTCCGCCCTTGGTACCTACTTGAAGCACCTCAAGAACCGTTACAAACAACACGAACCACGCATTACTATTAGTATTATCGAAGCTGCACCGCGCGTGCTTCCTCGCATGTCAGAACAGGCGAGTGCCCTTGTTGCTGCTCGCTTGAAGAAGCTCCACGTACATGTTGAACTGAACAAAAAGGTTGAAGAAGAAACTGCCGATAGCCTTATTGTCAGTGGCAAGCCTATTAAAAGCCACACCGTCATCTGGACATCTGGTGTTGCGAACAACCCATTCTTCAAAGCCAATGCTGACCAATTCGAACTATCACCAAACGGTAAAGTAGTGGTTGATGCGCACCTACGTTCTGGTAAGGACGTCTACGTTATTGGTGATAATGCCTTTACTCAGTGGAGCGGACTGGCACAAACAGCCCTTCGCGACGGTATCTTTGTCGCGAAGCACATCCTCGGAAAATCGAACAAGAAATACGTTGCGAAGCTTCCTCCTGTTGTTGTACCGATTGGTGAAGACTGGGCTATCTTTGAATATAAGAAAATTCGTTTCGGTGGCCGCCTTGGCGCACTTATTCGTAGCGCAGCTGACTTTGTCGGTTACAGCGATATCCTGCCATTCGGACAAGCACTTGGTGTCTGGCGTGCCCAGAAAATTAAAGAAGAGTTTTACGCAACAGCGAAACCTATTGCTGAACCAGAAGCGTAACTTCCAAACATAAAAAAAGACCTCGTTATAATGACGAGGTCTTTTTTAATGAACTAAATTTCTTGGTTGGCTTGTTTGCGAACGCGCACATGGGTGGCAATAGTAATGATTGAAACAACCGTTACGTAGAAAAGACCTGTAATACAACTGCGCAAAATGCTACCGGTTGACGACAGAATAAGGAATGTACCACTTGCAACTGTAGCAACGATAAAACCATAGCTCGCAGCGAGACGCTTAATAGTTGGTTTAAAGAAAGTAAAACTGGCAACGGCGACGCTTGAGAGCGCAATGATAACGTGGATTAGAACGATAGTAGACATATGTACATTATACACTACCGTTATGGTAGGTAGCCTCCAATTGCAATCAATAAACTCATTGTTAACATAACGAGTAGCGATGCTCCAAACATCCGTCGGGCCCACTTCACGTCGTCAACTTTGTTGTAAAGTGAAATGCCTTTGTACAACCAATATACTGACAACAAAATGCTTCCTACAAGGTATACAATTCCGGTGTAGTTGAACACGGTCGGGAGCGCAAAAACGATGGCAAAGATAATAGTAAATAGTAAAATCTGCACCTTGCTACTTTTCATGCCATATTTAACTGACCATACCGGTAATTTAGCTGAGGCGTAATCTGATTGGCGGAACATTGCAATCGCATAAAAGTGTGGCATCTGCCAAAAGAACAAAATCAAGAAAAGGATGATTGCGCCAGCATCAATATGTCCCGTTAACGCTGTGTAACCAGCTACAGGTGGCAAGGCACCTGCAACACCACCAATGAGCGTGCTCCAAGCTGTTGTGCGCTTAGCGACTCCATAGACGGCTACGTACCAAACATAGGCGACGATACCTAGCAGAACGGTAAGTGTATTGGTTAAAAAGGCGAGTAGTCCGAACCCAATAAAGCCTAAGGCGATACCAAATATAAGGGCTTTTCGGATACCAATTACGCCACTGGCGACATCTCGTTTGGCAGTTCGCTTCATGCGCTTGTCGATGTCACGATCAAGGATATTGTTCATCACACAAGCAGAGGCGATAATAAACGCAATTCCACCTGTTGCTCCAAGGAGTGCTGTCCAGCTAAAGCCCATAAAACTAGCAGCGAGAAAAAAGCCAGCAACGCCACTAATCGTATTACTGAGTGTAATACCTGGCTTAATTAACTGTAAGTATGAACGTGAGCGTTTTTCCATATACTAAATACCCTCGTTCTCGTTCATATACTGGGTCATTTGGTCAGGGCTCATGTTCATCATATTGTAATCAAGGTTGTGCATAATCCACAATGAACCGACTACTACAACCAGTACAACAATTACTGCAAAGGCGAAGGTAGCTACCTTCCAACGGTTACCGCGGCCAAGGTGTAGGAAGAAGACCAGCTGAACAACTAGCTGCACAACAGCGATAGCCATAACAACATAAATCAGCATTTCTTTTGGAAGCAGCTCATTCACCACAAAGAAATAAGCAAGCAGGGTTGTAAAAATCGATAGCCCAAACCCAACAAAGTACGAAATATATTTCACCTGTGAGTGATGGTGGTCTAGTTGAGGTTTTTTCATGCCATTCCTCCAATCAAGTACACGAAGCTGAAGATGAAAATCCAGATAACATCCAAGAAGTGCCAGAACAAACCAAGGAGTGCTAAGCGGTTAATATCGGTTTGCTTAAAGTTATGGCGCCACAAACGCACAATTACCACCGCCATCCAAAGCAGCCCGATTGCAATGTGAATACCGTGGGTTGCAACGATGGTAAAGTACGATGACAAGAAGGCGCTTTGTTGCGGCCCATGGCCTTCACCGATAAGTACCATAAATTCGTACAGCTCCATAGATAAGAACACGACACCTAAGGCAAAGGTAATAAATAACCAGAAGAAAGTCTGCTTTTTAAAACCACGCACACTGGCGAGAAGCGCCATTCCAATTGTGAAACTACTCGTAAGTAGTACGAACGTTTCAACGAGTACGAAAGGTAGGTCGAACAGTTCAGAACCACCAGGGCCACCAGCAGTAGCGTTTTTCAGCACTGCGAAGGTTGCGAACAATGCCGCAAACAGTACACAGTCGGTCATTAGGTAAATCCAGAAACCGAGCGTCTTTTTCTCGTGGATGGCTACAAGTTCTTCAGCACGGGTCATACGGTTTTCTCCTGCAGTTTAAGCTTCGCATGCAATTCATGCTTCGCAACCTGAGCGGCAGTTAGTTTATACTCTGGTTCATCATCACTCAGTTTGATAATAATCGTTACTACAATAACTATGAAGGCCACAATGACGAGCCACCACATATGCCACACAACAGCCGCACCAAAGGTCATGGCAAATAGGCCAATAATAATGCCAGCACCACTATTTTTTGGTAGCCAAATGTCTTTATACTCAGGTACTACGTGTTTCTTTTTACTGTGTTTCATTTCCCAGAAAGCATCGCGCGTCGTCACCGTTGGAATAGTTGCAAAAACATATTCTGGCGGAGGCGAGGTAGTTGCCCATTCAAGCGTACGGCCATCCCATGGGTCATTGCCAACCATGTTGTCTTTGCGTTTCCAAATACTATACGCAACTTGAAGCAGTTGGAATAGCACACCAATACCAATCAGCATAACCCCAAAGCCAGCTACGATAAACAGCCCTTGCCAACCCATTGAAGGGTCGTAGTGGTCAAGGCGACGAGTCGCGCCCATGAATCCAAGGATGTAGAGCGGAATGAAGGCAAGTAAGAAACCGACAATCCAGAACCAGAAGGCAAACTTACCAAGTGTTTCATTGAGCGTAAAGCCGGTGAACTTCGGGAACCAGTAGGCGAAAGCGGCGAACGCACCGAACAATACACCGCCGACAATCATATTGTGGAAGTGGGCAACGAGGAACAGGCTGTTATGGAACTGGAAATCAAGGGCAGGCACGGACATCATAACACCAGTTAAGCCACCGACAGTAAACGTGGCAATAAAGCCCATAAACCACAGCATTGGTGTTTTGAAAGTAACCGTCCCGCGGTACATGGTGAAAATCCAGTTGAATACCTTTACACCTGTCGGGATGGCAATCACCATCGTCATAATACCGAAGAAGGTGTTTACATCAGCCCCGGCACCCATAGTGAAGAAGTGGTGCAGCCAAACAGTAAAGGACAGAATTGCAATGGCAACTAAAGCGATAACCATTGAGGTGTACCCGAAAATTCGCTTCTTTGAGAAGGTAGCCACAATTTCCGAGAATATACCGAAGGCTGGAAGAACCAAAATGTAGACTTCCGGGTGGCCCCAGGCCCAAATAAGGTTGACGTACATCATTGGGTTGCCGCCAGCCATACTGGTGAAGAAGTGCATACCAAGCGTACGGTCAAGCGCGAGCAGCCCCAGCGTTACGGTAAGAATAGGGAAGGCAAACATAATAAGTGACACGCTCATAAGAACGCTCCAGGTAAAGATTGGCATCTTCATAAGTGTCATGCCTGGTGCGCGCATTTTAATAATAGTGACGAAGAAGTTAATACCAGACAACAAACTACCGATACCGGAAATCTGTAGCGCCCATATCCAATAGTCTACACCGACACCGGGGCTATACTCGAGCCCCGAAAGTGGCGGATAGGCCAACCAACCGGCAGTCGAGAATTCACCCACTACCATTGGCATGTTGATGATAATCATACCAGCAGCAAACAGCCAGAAGCTGACTGAGTTTAAGAAGGGAAAGGCGACATCGCGTGAGCCAATTTGCGATGGGATAATGAGGTTAAAGATACCAAAGATAATACCCATTCCTACGAAGAAAATCATAATTGAACCGTGCGCCGAGAAGATTTGCTGGAAGTGATCCGAGCTAAGCAGTTCTACTGACCCGTTTAGCACTTGCTGGGCACGGATAAGCATCGCATCGGCGAAACCGCGCAGCAACATAATAACTGAAACGATAATATACATAACACCGATTTTCTTCGGGTCGAGGGAAGTCAGCCAGTTCTTCCATAGCCATTTCCAGCGTTTGAAAAAGGTAATACCAATAATAGCGAGTACCAACGCGCCAACCATACCAATACCAGCACCAGCCATAATTGGTTCGTGAATAAAGTCTTCAAGGGTTAAACGACCGAAAATTGCTTTTAGGATGTCGTCAAACATTACATATCCATCCCGGACATATCGTGATCCATAGTACGCATGTTGTGTTCCTCATGTTTAGTTTCGGTGTGTTTTGGCTCGGTTGTTTCTTTTGTACCAGAAGCTTCGTGAGACATATATTTCATTACTACTTTATTATACAAGTCGTTATCCATAAGCATGTATGTTTTCTCACCGTCGTTTTTACTTTGGGCAGCCAGCGTCGCGTAGCTGGTACTATCAAGCCCGTTTGTTGATGTAGCAGAACTAATTAGCCACTTGGAGAAATCTGTCTCAGACAGCGAATTTACTTTAAACTTCATATCAGCAAAACCATCGCCACTAATATTTGCCGATGCACCGTTGTAGCTTCCAACTGTATCTGCCATCAAGCTAAGCTTTGTCGACATACCCGACATCGTATATACCTGGCCAGCTAAAGCAGGCACCCAGAACGAGTTCATTGGAGCATCGGAAGTGAGGGTGAAGTTAATAGGGGTTTTTTCAGGGATATTAAGGTAGTTGAGCGTTGCAACACCCTTGTCTGGATAGATAAACAACCATTTCCATTCGAGAGCGATAACTTGAATGTTCACCGGTTCGACAGTAGATTCAAGTTTTTTATAAGGGTCAAGGGCATGGGTTGAAATACCAGTAATAATAGCTAGGACAATAATAAATAAGCAGGGGATACCCCACCACAGTGCTTCGAGGCCTAGGTGGCCATCGAATTCAGGGTCGTACTTTGCTTTCGCTTTGGGGCTATTGGCGCGCGATTTCCAGGCAATGACAAATAGTAACGTTAACACCGGTATAACGACGAGCATGCCTAATGCGAATACAAGAATAATTAAATCTTTTTGTTGGTTAGCAATGGTACCATGCGTATTCAGTACTGGCATGTCGCGGCCTTGGGTGACAAAGACAAGCAACCCAATAACACCAATAGCAACAAAGCTCGAGATAAGAACCTGAGCCACCCTCTTCAAGACAATCTTTTTATCTTTACGCATATGCTTCTTACATAATAGCTTGGTTTGGATATTTAACCAATAGAATATACGCCGGTATAAAACCGACGTATAAAAATGAATGTTATTTAGAACTATTTTTTCGTAGTTTTCTTTTTGCTTGCAGCTGCAGCTGCTTTTTGCTTTTCAGTAAAGCTTTTTGGCTGCCAAGTATTTACAAGGTAAATAACAATAACAAGTAGGCCGATAATAATAAGTACGAGGCCCGCTAAAACCGGTTTCATTTGTGCGAAGGTAACCATTTCCTTCATTGATTCTGTGTGTGCAAATAAATTAAACATACTAAAAGTATATCATGCTGTTTATGGTTTACGTCATGGACAGTATATTTTAATAAAAATTAATAAAATACTATACAAAATATAGTAACGTGCTATAATAGAAGTAGTATAAAAGTCTGTTTTACTTTGTAAAAAACGTCTTTATATCCATAAAAATTAATTAAGGAGTTATTACTCATGACAAAAATCCTCGTAGTTATAGGAAGCGCTCGTCCGGGCCGTGTTGCCGATAAAGTTCTTGGCTACATCCAAGAAGACCTCATTAACCGTGAAGGCCTCGAAGTTACCGTTGCCGACCTTACAGAATTAAACCTGCCCTTCTTCAATAACGAAAATTCACCAAAGTCACCTGACTACACAATCACCGACCCAGCAGTAGCTGCGTGGAGTGAACTTGTAAAAGCTAACGACAGTATTTTATTCATTACCCCTGAATACAACCACTTGCTTTCAGGCATCCAAAAGAACGCTATCGATTCACTTGGCGCTGAATGGAGCAACAAACCAGCAACAGCCGTAGCCTACGGTTGGACCGGTGGTTCACTTGCTGTTCAAAACCTCCGCGAAATGCTCGACTTCCTAGAAGCTGACGTTCAGCACAATGTTGCACAACTTGCCTTCATGAAAGACTTGAACCCTGATGGTTCTATCCTTAATGCAGAAAGTGTAAAGACACAAATCGCTGCAACAATTGACGAAGTTCTTGCAAAAGAACCACAACTCGTTTAGTACGATTCGAATAATAAAAAGAGGACTACGCAAGTGGTCTTCTTTTTATTGGTGGTACTTACTCTCAATATTCTCACGACCGTGCTGCAATACTTTCGTCATCCAAATAAGTTCAACCCAAGCAGCCTTGACATATTCGCGGTAATTTTCGTTTAAAAGTGTTCCTTCGTCATCAAACAAGTCTTGTACTTTTGGAAATTGCATGTCGGTAAAAGTTGAAACGAGGCCCATTTCGCGCACGCTGCTTACAAGCGCTTCGATAGCACGCACGCCGCCCCACTGGCCAGACGATGCACCAGCAAAAGCAACCGGTTTATGGACATAATTTTTAAGTTCGCTGTCTAACATTCGTTTTAATGAGCCTGGAAAACTGTGGTTGTATTCAGGTGACACAACAAAGAAACCTTGCGCTCGTTCGGTGATAGCTGTATAGCGAGCATCTTTACCCTCGGGGTCATTCCCGTCACCAGGAAAATAGAAATCTTTTGGGTCGATAACTTCAGTTTCAACATCTTCAAATGTGTTTCCAACTTCAGCAACAAGCCGAGCGGCATAAATACTTTTGCGTTGTTCACGAGTGGTTCCGGCGAGCACTGGGATGTATAGTTTAGGGGTTGGTTGAGTCATGCGCCTCCTTGTTGCTTAAGTATACCAGGTGGTATTCTAATAGCACGTGAATCTACTTACTTACATTATTGTTTTCAGCTTAATTGGCGGCCTGCTGTCACTTAGTTTAGCTATGAGTTTGCTGCTTAATAAAAAACTGTCGCAATCATTTGCGAAGCACGCTATGCCATTCGCTGCAGGTGCATTGTTAGCTGCAGTATTCCTAGACTTATTCGCAGAAGGACTCGAGCATAATTCGGCTGATGTGATTATGATGTCGGCACTTGCAGGTATTTTACTTTTCTTCATGGCCGAGCGTTTCATTCGCTGGTTTCACCATCACCACCAGCATGGCCAAAAAAGCCCTGCAGTGCCGTTGCTTATCGTTGGCGATACCGTCCACAACCTTCTCGATGGCGTTGCTATTGCCGCTGCCTTTATGATTAGTATTCCAACCGGAATTATTACGACACTCGCCGTAGCGGCTCATGAAATTCCCCAAGAAGTAGGGGAGTTTGGCATCTTACTCTCTAAAGGCATGTCACGACGCCGGGTAATAATGATAAACATTCTCAGCTCACTAGTTGCGACCGTTGCAGCTATCGCAACCTACTTTATCGGCCAAACCGAAACATTACCACTAGGTATTATCTTCGGCCTCAGCGCTGGGTTCTTGCTGTACGTTGCACTGAGCGACATTATTCCAAGCCTGCATGAAAACCATAACAAAAAGACCTTGTTCGATTGGGAACCGGCCTTTTTGCTTTTAGGCGTTGTGGTTGTTGGTGCGGCGGGTTACTTCGTGCATAACCTTATAGGTTAGAAATATTGTTTCGAAACCGTTAAAATAGAGGAAAAGGGAGAGCATGACTAGAAAATCGTTTGTACGAAAAATTAAAAAATACTTTCGCCGTTCGTCTACAAGGCGAAACGTTTTCTTCACAGGTGTCATCCTGCTCAGCTTCGTAGTATTCTGGAGTGTAATGCACCAACAGACTATTTCACCAACCGCCTATGCTCCACTTCTTGATGTTATCGCCAGGGGTGAAAGCAAAGGCAATTATAATGCGTATTTTGGAAACACAACTAATAAAGATATCCAATTTACAAAGATGACCGTTGCCGAAATACTTGCTTGGCAAGATGCGTTCGTGAAAGAAGGTAACCCAAGTAGCGCAGTGGGGCGGTATCAAATTATTCGCCCTACACTCGTTGGACTGGTGAAACAATTAGAACTGAAATCTGATACGTATTTTGATGAAACCCTACAAGACCGACTAGCAATTGCACTTATGGAACGCCGTGGATCCATTGATTTTATTAGTGAAGAACTTTCAGCCGAGAACTTCGCACATGAACTTTCTAAAGAATGGGCAGCGCTACCAAAAGTAATCGGGGATGCGCCTGATAGTAGTTATTACGCAGGTGACGGGTTGAATAGGTCGTTGGTAGATACGACGTCAAGTTTGAATGCCGTTCGGGAATTTAAAGAACTCGCGAAATAATCTTGTAAAGGGAAATCCCTCCAAACACTCATACAGAAGTAGAGTAGAAGGAGGGCATTTTCACTTCTCTGTCATGTGCAGAATGTCACCGAGTTCGGCGAACTTTCCCTCGAGGCTTCCTAGAGAGTCGACTCGTGCCTGGGCAAGAGCCTTAGCGTGTGCGACGGTGACTTTTAGTTCTTTCACCATAGCACTCAACAGGAAAGGGTCCGACTCGAACAACTCTTCGAGGTCTTCGCTCGAAAGCCATCGAAGAATCGGCCTTTCGATGTCGCGTACGCTCGTTTGATACCGGGCGACGACAAGCAACCTTCCAGTTCGGTCTCTGAAAAGCCGACTTGCAACACGAGCGCCGACATGACTGGTCGAAAAGTTTCCCCAACGCCTCACAACTTCAGCGCTGAGCATGAACTTTCCCAAAGCAGCAACCCGAGTGCTCGACGTCAGATTGTCTTCTGACTGTCTGGTCTTGCTACCTGGGTTGTGCTCTTCGACCGTCTTGTATTCGAGATACCTCGACAAGTCAGTGGTGGAAACTTTGCTGAATTGCTGCAGGGCTCCCTCTAAAAAGATGGCCGACTGCCGCGGCGTGTGCGCGGGAAAAACTTTTACCCGCGTATTGCCAAGTTTGGCTTGGATAATATCATCGTTATCGACGAGTGTTTGCATCGTTATGTTCATCCTCTCAAAGTGCACTTCGGGCATATTTATTGAAGTGTGTTGATTAAGCATCAACGCTTCTATTATAAAGAGGGGTATACCGAACAATACGTTAGATATCCTGCATAAGGCGTACATTAGCCGCAATATTGAACATTTCAATACTATGGCTAATGCCCGAGTTTCCCCGAACCATTAGGTTAAGGGCCGCACTCGGGCGGCGGGGATTCACTACGGCCGAGGCCTGAGTGCTGACGGCAGAATGCCATCATCGAAACGAGCCTTGTTCCGACCGAACCCAATTTCCAGGAAATCATCCGGGAATGAATTCATAAACACTGGCGTCTGCCGTGTAACGGGCATGGGCGTGGGTTCTACGAATCCACCAGTCGATACCACTGCACCAGTTTGGTACTGCGATGATTCGAGCTGGATGATGTTCTTCGTCTCCTCTTTGGGAACACCGAACGGATTAATATTTAAACTTGATATCATTATTTTCCATTCGATGAAAAAGCGTGGACAATTGCAAAAGTTCGTTGAGTGAATCAACACACTTATTTTAGCATAAAAGGTATAAAATGTCAATGTAGCTCCCCGAAGGCAAAAGAAAAAGCCCTGCAAACTGCAGAGCTTTCGCTCAATGCAGGTTACAGGACGTGTGTGTCCTTAGCGGACTTTTGTAGAACTTCGCTTACATATTCGTTCGTAGGCCACCATTTAAAAAAGGTTCTTACTTCCAATCGCCAGGCAATCATTGCCCGTTCATATTCATGCCAGTCATTCTCCCTTGAACTAGGGGAGAAAATAAACTTAATTAACGGCCTCGACACGGCCGGCTTTACCGGACGTCTATCGAACCAATCATCCACAAGACGGTTTTGCTCGCTCGTGCTGACAGGCTGTTTGATTTCCACGAAATGTACCCAATTCATTCTACGTACGCAGTGTTGCGCAAGTAGATTAGTATACATGAGCGGGATGGAAAATAGAAGCGACCAGTGAGAAGGTTTGCTAGTTTAAGAAAGCTTTTGCGTGTTCATTAGTGCCTTAATAATTTCAGCTTCAGAAACATCTTTATTTCGGAAGCGAACAAGCGGCAATTCAGCCTCTTCGAAGATGCGTTCGACCTCAGCATCGCGCTCGCGGCGGTCGGCTTTGTCGTGAGTGTAGTCATCTAGTTCGATGGCATAGGTTGGGCGAAGGGTCTGACGGTCGCAAAGAACATAGTCAACGGATTTGCCGTTGATATGACTAAAAGCGTATTTCCATTCCTGACCTTTAACGTGATGGTCGAGTAGGGAAGACAGGTGCACTTGCGGGAACACGTAATAACGCTCACTTACGGCTCGTTCAAGTTTTACAAAGAACTCGGTTTCGGCGCGAGTCATAAGTAAATCTTTGGCAGTGTAGGAGTAGGTGTTGTTTTTGAAGACTTTGCGAGTTCGGGAAGAGGATTTGTAATGACTAACTGCGTACAGAACTACTAGTAGACTAAGTGCGATAATGACGAGATATGGAATTTCCATTATACTATTCAATTATCTCGACTTCGTGAGTCTCTTTATTTATTTTAAGTTCGTATTCACGATAGTCGTGAGCTCGAGAGTGATCCCTTACTTGACCCGAAGAGTGCTCTAACTCATCATAAGTATTAGTATAATCCCAGTCGTTACGAGTACCTTGAAGTGAAACATCAAAAAAAACCGCAACTTCTGCATACACAAAATAGTGAGTTGAAGTTGCATTATAAATATAATAATTATCAACCTCGAATTCTTCGTAACTGATTCCGAGTATATCCCAGTCGTAGTCACGTGACGGATACTCGATGTCATTTAAATCACTTTCAATAAACGACTCTGCAAACGAATCCACTTCGGCTTCAACGGCGTTATAAATAAAATCGTACGAAATAAATTCAATAGTCTCGCCGTAAGTTGTCAGAAAATCACTTAAGCTATTAAAGTACATAACCTGATTGTCGTAACCAAGCTCAATTAATTCTTTTTTTAACTCAGGTTTGAGCTCACCCTTACCAAAATCTAATGAATTATTGGTAATGAAAGCAACCTGGTTATCAACAGAACCTTCAAGGTATTTTAGCAATGAATGCCAAATTAAAGCATCACGAAAGCCTCGACCTTCACTTTTGAAGGGTGGTGTTTCTTTAAGCGACTTGTTAATAAGCGTCTCAAGACTCAAGTCGCCATAATCAATAGATTTAACTCTCAGCCTACTGAGCATTAATTCGAATTTATTCTTAAGAGCAAGTTCAACATCTTCCTTCGTGGGAAATGTTTCGATTATTCCCATTCTTTTTGAATAGAGTCTTTTTAAAGTTCTCACTTCACCGGCTGACACAGAAGCAATATTTTTATATACTTCACTTTTGACTATTTCTGGCAACACCAACTTAGAATTTGTCATTGATAGATAATTTCTAAGTGCGCCCTGTTCGGGCTTGCTAAAAGTCAAATCCATCATTAAAATATTTGTATCAAGTAATACGTTCATATTGGAAGTATACAAGCCTACAGGAACGATGTATATCTTTGAGTTTACGTATTTCGTCGTTTACGACTCGTCAGCGGAACTGAAATTATTTCCGGATACGTTCCCGCGAAGGGGAGGCGGCCAAAATCTGACCAGCCTCACCCAACGCGGGGTGCGTTACTGTGAACAAGTCACGTTAGCGCGACGCTGTATGTGTTAGTCCTCTCCGAACAGGTTCTGCTCTTCGAGCTCGCCGGTTTCGAAGGCCATATTGGCCTGCTCAACCGAAACGACGTGCGTGATGCGGTCGTAGGCGGCTTGCCCGTAGAGGGTCGTGCCGTCGGCAGTTTGCACCTTCAGCTCATCCGAAGGGAATTCGGATTTGATGCCGGCGTTGAAGACGTCATCGGAAACGATCCACTTGTTGTAGTTGCCAGCGATGTACAGGACGTTGTCCTGCCGTCCCTGGAACTCGTCACGGCACCCGACGACGGTCGTCTGTAGGTTCTGCCAGCTGCGCTGGTCGATGGTGGGGTAGTTCTCCGCAAGTGCAGAGAACAACTGGCCGCCGCCGATGACACCCGAGGCATCCGTGTCTTCGCCATTGGCGTCCGTATAACGGGCAGCGCTGACTCCGATGAGAATCTCCTTGAGCGTCTCGAACTCGCGCTCAGTTACCTGGGCGGCCACTTGTCCCTGATCGAGACAGGTGGAAAGCGAGTTGAGCGACTTGCCGTAGACCTGCGTGAGGTCCTGCTCGTAGCGTTCACCTTCGTTCTTGATGGAGAGCGTGTAGCTCGCAACCGCGAAGTAGATGAGAACACCGATGAGGCCAAGGGCCGCAACGCCGATCACTACGGCCAGGGCAGTGTTCTTCTTAATCCATTCATTCATGAATGTATTTCCTCTCTAAAAGTGGTACTTATCACGACGGCGCGGGTTGCGGCGTCGGTCTTTGACTTTGAAACTTGTTTTGTACAGGTCATACGACTCGTACGCGGGCTCTTCTTTGTTCGATGCGCTCTTCCGAAAACCGGGGAGCCAATTGAAGAGTTCGAAGTTACCGGCGAGGAACCACCAGCCACTCGACAAGATAGCGATGACAACAATCATGATTGCCCACTGCCATGGTTCTGGTTCGATTTCGGCGACAAGATCAGCATAGCCAATCTCACCGTCTTCCTCGACGCAGTCCATGCAGGCGCGCGCAAACGGGAAGTCTTTGAGGACGACTCGTTCGAGCACACCTGGCGTGTCGCTAATGGTAACGCGCACGTCGCCATCCGTTTCCGGATAGACAGTGTGCGGCGTTCCAATAACCTGGGTAGGGTCGAGAGGGGTGTCCGGGAGGAAGTTCATAATGCCTCGCAGCATCACTTCATTTCCAAACGGCATACCCGTTGAGGCCATGCCCCATTCAACCGTGTCACCGTTAACGCCGGCGACCACAATAATTGCGTTCTTAGCAATGGCGCGACGACCGAAGTCTTCACTAAGCCAATATGCCTTGAGCGCGTTCAAGTAGTCGGTCGGGCTGTTAACTAGCGACGTGTCGATGAGAACGAGATGAAGATCACCCCGAAGCTTCGAGCCGAGTGCTGCGTTGAAGGACATCAGTGAGTCCTGCCACGCTTTTTCGTCTGAAACTTCGACACCAACGAAGCTCACCTTATCGGCAAACAAATCGTTGAAACCATGCAGCGGGTCGGCGCCGATATCTGCAGTGTGGTCTGGAAGAATTCCTTCTTCCAGGTACTGCTCGACGTCTTCGCTATACGGTTTGAGCATCTCGTCATTGGCGGCCAGGATGTAGTTGTCGTACCCGAAAAGGGCAGTCACTGGTCGAGGATTTCCCTCGGCCAATCGCTTCTTAGCGTCGAGCCACTGCTTCGGGTCTCCACGAGGGAGGTCCGCAGGCAGCTCGCCGCCCTTATACCCTTCACCATCTTTCACGTATACGCCGGGGAAGTCATAGCCCTTGCGAATCGAATCGGCAATGGCGTAGGAGTATTCCTTCGAAGCGTACGGGTTGTAGATGTAGTCAGTGACAGAACGGGTTCGCATCTCGCTTGAGGTGGTCGTCCCGCCGTTTCCGTCACTTTTTGTGACCGTGACGTAGTAGATTTCGGTCCAGGTATAGGACTGTCCGGTGTTGTACTCGTACCGGCAGTTGCTGTGTCCGGCGGACGCACTGTTTCCTGAAGTTCCAGGGTGGCAATCTTGAGAGCTGCTGGTTGCAGCCGTTTCGACGCCGTTGTAGAACTCTTCGTAATGCAGTGCATCCGCTTTAGACAAAGCATCGCCGACAGTAATCACCAACGGTGTTACTATCAGGAACGCTACAATCAGTCCAGCGATAAACTCGCGCCAGTCGATGTGCCAGTATTCCTTGTCTAGGAACATAGGCCCAACAAGCTTGGCAATAAGCCCAATCGCCACGACAATCGTAGCACTAATGAGTAGTGCCCAAATCATGGAGCGCCTTCTTCCTTTTGAGAGAGTTTGAGGAGTAGTGTTGAGATATGAACAGGCAATTTTTGTCTACTTAAACCTCAACACTACGTATTTTTCACATACAGCTTGTTAATGTGCAGTTTTTAGCCGACTAGTGATAGTAAGCATAAAACGCAAAGTGTATTATAGCACAAAATGCTAAAATTTACAAGAGTTGTCCTTGAGGTCGCTCATGATATTAATGACACTTCAATAGTAATTTAGTATACTGCTTATAGTTAACATAAACGAAAAACCAAAATGAGCGAAAACATACCAAAATCTTTCATCACCAACCCCGAAAAAGCCCACGTAATGGCAAAAGCAGAGAACCCTGCGCGCACGAAAGCAGAATTTGCCAAAGAAGCTCAGGAGATTGTTGAAACCGCCGGTGCTTCTGGTGAATATGTAAACTTTATCGACGAAGCTGTTAAAAGGGCTGCGAAAATAAATGCAAACACGTGGCCAACGGATTGGAATGAGCAAAAACTGGTTGTCGGTGCGCCGAAAGCACTCACTGCCTGGGAAAACAGCGTTAGCCAAAACATAGGTCACATGGAATCGAAGCACATAGAATCTTTCGTTGTGGATAGTGCCGTTACTGGCCTTAAAAGGGAAGTGCGACGCAATTCTCACGAAGCTAATAAAGCCGGTAAAATCGCCGGTAAAGCGTACGACGCCAAGCAAAAAAAGCAATCAAACGATATCGCTGCTTAAAAACTATCTTATCTTCCCTTAAACTATCCTTTATACTAAAGGAATGATTAAGCAACCATCTTCAACAACACATCCACTCGATAAAGCCGCCGGCTGGTCTTGGCGTATCGTTGCCATTGCCGCATTATTAGCGCTCATTATTTTTGTCATCATTCAGCTGAAAGTGATACTTATTCCCTTTATCGTAGCGTTGCTAGTGACGGCGCTTTTGTTCCCACTTGTTACTAGGCTCACAAGAGTCGGGGTAAAGAGGGGACTTGCCGTTGCTATTAGCTTGCTTGCATTCGCAGTTATTGTAGCTGGGCTGATGTTCGTAGTTATCACCCAAACACGAAACGCCTATCCTGAACTACGCGATAGGTTCCAATCGTCACTACAAGATCTCAGTACAACCCTAGCAAGCAGTCCGCTTGGTATTAATGGGGACGACGTCAAAAACTCTATTAATGGCTTCATTACCTCACTTCAAACCAATTCAGATTTGTTGAGCGCAGGGCTTATTTCATCCGTCGGTAGCACTACTGGCCACATTTTTGCAGGTATCTTCCTGGCATTCTTTGCCGTTATCTTCCTACTCCTTGATGGTAAGAATATCTGGAAATGGTTTGTTGGCCTCTTCCCGCGAACTTCTCGAGACAAATTACTCGATGCCGGATTTAGCGGTTGGAGTACGCTTATCAGTTTTGTAAAATCTCAAATTGCCGTTGCGGGTGTTGATGCGATTGGTATCGGGCTTGGTGCCTTGATTCTTGGCGTGCCACTGGCTATTCCAATTGCCGTACTGGTATTCCTCGGTTCATTCATCCCTGTTGTTGGTGCAGTCATTACCGGTTCAATCGCAGTGCTACTTGCGCTCTTCTTTAATGGTTGGGTTATTGCCCTCATTATGATTGGTGTCGTATTACTTGTTCAACTTATCGAAGGCCACGTATTGCAACCATTCTTAGTAGGGAAGGCTGTCAACGTCCACCCACTTGCTGTTGTGTTTGCCGTTGCCATAGGTTCATTGCTTGCGGGTATTCCAGGTGCGCTATTTGCAGTGCCGACGGTTGCAGTGGCAAATGTAATGATGACGAAGTTATTAAAGAAAACATAGTTCACTTTTATTGCTATAATAGATACATAACGAAAGGACACATTATTATGTCTAAAGGTACTGGCGCAAAGAAAGCTATCAAGAAACCAAAACAGGTTAAAGATAAGATTGTTACAACAATTTAATTAAAAAGGCCTCCGCTATGGAGGTCTTTTTAATTGTCGCTGGTAATACTACTTAATCTCTACGTGACTCTATATCTTTAAAGTCCATAAGCTTAATATCCAAAGCCCGCCGCCTCTCACTACTTAACAAACGTCGGCTTTTTTGAAGCGAAAGCCTTTTTACATATAACTGGTGGTTAATATTGGTGTCGCTAAATGTTTGTAATGAAAGAAACTCTCCGACACGTGGCACCTGCAAGGCGGTGTCTAACACGTACCGAGTCATGCGCTCTGTCTTTTTAATCCGGCGTGTAATCTCGGCGTCCATAGCTTCGCGAATATCTTCATCGTCGGAAATTAACGCGTCCTCTTCTTCTTTGGTGAGGTGCCAATACAACGCATAAGCTACGTAATCGGCAGCAAATAATGTAGCATCTGCTGATACTTTTTGAATCATTTCTTCATTGCTAATATCCGTAAATTCTTCAGCTGTACGACAATCATCGTTAGCGCCAAAAGATTCTTCTGTCCAGATGGTTTCGTAATCATTTTCAGGTAGCCTGTCGTAGTGTCGCCTCGAAGAAGTTATAAGACCTGTACCAGGAATCATAGGAAGGGGACCTAATGAATGGTTTATAAAACGAGATGTTTCGTGTGTCGCAGCAACGCTGTCAAAGCCATCGCCAAGCGCATAGGTTGTCATAGGTACAACCAAACCTGCCTCGTAACTACCTTTAAACATTCGACTTGAAAAGTCTTTCCAAAAAACTGCCTTGGATGAATTTGGGTATTTTTCGTCGATAACATGCTTTACAACCGTAGCTGCCGTTGGTGCACCAATTTCTCGGCGTTGCTGCTGATAGTAGTCGCTATAGAAATCCTGCACGTTACTTATATACGATTTTGAAAGCTTTATAACATCAATGTCGTTGTTAATACCGATTGCTTCTTCGTAATTGTTTTGTTGATACAGCTTAAACAGTGTGCCATTCCAAGCAGAACGCCGAATTGCACCAATAGTTGGGTCGTTACCGTATTCCATTTCCGATACGCGAATATCAAGGTGAGGGAATAGTTTCTTCGCTCGAGTGATCTCTGCGAATGATTCACGCACAGCTGCTGAATCACTGAAATCTTTTGGCCAGTTCATATGGAGGTGGACCGCAAAAGGTTTCGTTGCATCTTGCTTGGCGTATTGCTCTAAGGCATGCACAATATTACCTGCTTCAGAGTGCGCTGCTACTGGAATAATAACCACTGTTTGGGGAAGTTCAAGGCGTCCAGTAAGCTGTTCGGCAATAGTATCCGCAACTTTAATATCTTCGAGTGACCAGTCTTGAATAAACTCATCGACAAATTGTTTTTCCGATGCGTCGTCAGTAAAAGTGAAAGTGGCCGGAGTTGGCTCATTCTCTTTAGAATTCATTTGTATATTATACTATTTAATTGAGTTTAAGTCAATTAAGTCATACGGTATAACGTTGATTTCTTGCTAAGCTTTTGGCAAAACAACGTTCACCATCCAACGGGTGCCGAATTGGTCAGTAAGCATACCGAAGGTGTCGCCCCATGGTGCGGTTTCGAAAGGTGCAATAATTGTGGCGCCTTCACTTAATTTATCCCAGTAAGCAGTGAGGACTTCTTGGTCGTCTCCACTCACTGCGACGCTTGCTGGGCTACTGACAAGTTCAGGGTCATCTGAGCCCATGAGTGTCATACCGTCGTCGCTAATAAGTTCCGCGTGCATAATAAGGTGTTCCTGGTCTGGAGTCTGGGCAATGCCTGCTTCTTTAAACGACTGAAGGGTGAGTGCACCACCAAATACTGATTCGTAAAACTCCATTGCTTCGCGGGCATCACCGCCAAAGGTTAGGTAAGGGTTGAGCTTGTGGGTCATAATTCCTCCTCAATTTATACCCTTAAGTATACACCGTTATTCGCGTGGTCGCAGGCTATTCAACAGGCCCTGCGGTATGCTCCCTGGTTTCACCGTTTGTACTGGCTCGTACTGTATTTCTCTTATAGGCTTCTGAATACGCTCGCCATGTATGGGTGCCCTTACTTTGCCGACAGTAGAATCTGTCGAACTAATACGTACCGTTTGGCCCACAAGGGCTTTCGCACGGTCGAGTATGGAGTCTACGGCCAAGGCCCCATCTAACTGTCCAACCATGATATATGGTTCGGTAAATGGGCGAACGTAGACAGTCTCATCAGCTTTTTGAACGGCTGCTTTGAAGTGTTTATGTTCGTTTAAGTAATCATTATTTTCGGTATCACTGAGTACCAAGTTAATTGCACGTCGGGTCATATCACGCACTGCTGGGCCAAACTCGACGCTTACAATTTCACTCTCGAAAGATTTCCTGGATATCGTTGGTGCTCTATCTATAATTGCCAGTAGGCGGCCATAGTCAATCCCATTCCAAGTTTGGCTAGTAAGAATTGGCAGACGAGGATTTTCAGCGGCCTCAAAAGAGGGGACAGCTGAATAATCTTGCTGCAGCGAACGTACCTGAGATTCGCTTTCTGACAGTAAGGGGCGGTAAACAAAGAAATTTTGCTGAGTGTGCATTTACTATATTAAAACTAAGAATGCAATAAAGGTCAATGCACATAAAATTGAGCTGTATAGAAAAGGCCCGCCGAAGCGGTGAAGAAGAATTTCTTCAAACCTTTTCGGCGGGCGTACCCGTTATTTGGAGGCCGGACGGCGGTAATATTGCTGCTCGAGGCCAGGCGCACCTGGCACTTCAGCCAGTTCACCCACCGGAACGAATCCGTAGTCCAGGGCGATGTGCAGAAGCGGGTCACGTTCGTGGATGGCGACGTTGACCACCTGCGGTTCGCCCGTATCGCGATCTTCGAAGGTACGCACAAGTAGTCCAACAAGAACCGTTTTCTGGTCATCTTCGAAAAGTACGTGAGACGCGACCAAGCCGAAAATCGCCCACTCGTTGTCCGGCTCGTCTTTGTGGGACGGAACGCGGTCAGCGGCGTTGGCATAGTTCTGCTTGATAAAGCCCACCAGCTGTCCGTCGAGTTCGTAGCCACTGTAGTTCTCCGGGTGACGGAGCAGTCGCAGCCACTGCCGAAACAGCTTCGAAATGCTCGCCGGGTTAGCTAGGCGACGCGGCTTCTCGAACCCGCCCAGAATCACATCATCCAGCGTCAAACGCTGGATGGCGATGGCGTTCTTGAGCGTCGGTGTAATTCTCTCGAGGTATATGAGACCTTCCGAACGAGACATCTTGCTCCTTTGTTTGGGTACAACTCCGAATGAAGTTGACTATATTATACCATATTCTACATAATTATGCTATACTTATTACATACTCCCTGTATTGTTCAACGACGAAAGGAATGTATTATGCCCACAGGTGCTAACGACCCGTACCAATATGGATCGAGTGCGGATTACGCAATCGATGACCGCATGATGGACGAGGCAGCGAAGAACATGCCTCGTAAAGCTAAGTTCATCTACACCGTGAGCCTCGTTGCTCTCATCCCGGTCCTCCTCGTCGGCGCCGCCCTCATGGGAGTGAAGGAAGTGTTCTTGAAGACCTTCTTCCCCAAGTACTACGCCGAGTACTACCAGCCGCAGCGCTACTAGCGCTTAAACTCAACACCCGCCCGCACCTCGCGGTACGAAAAGAGCCCGGTCTTAAAAGACTGAGTCATTCGACCGCTTGAGGAGCGGGCTCTTTTTATTGGTTAGATATTCAAAGCTTGCGACTTAATCTTTTCAACAGCCTCGTTAAAACCTTGCGTAGTGAGGCTCGAACCTGCAAGCCTATCAAGGTGTACTTCATCAATTGGCTTTCCAACAACTTCATCAGCAATTGCGATAGCAAATTTCTTCTGGAGACCGAGAGACATTTTAATAGTCGCCATAGGAATAACTTCAACACTTGAAATAATATCTTCATTCAAACCGAGTGTCACATCGATACTGTTTTTACCATTAGCGTAGGTGCCAATGGCTTCGTAGGTACCGTTTGTGTATTTTTTATTCGTCATAGTTGTATTATTACACACGCCTAGCATGTATGCTATCTCGGCAAAAAACTATACTTTTTGCGAATACCACTGCGCAAACTCATACCAAACAAAATCTTCAGGCTTGTGACTCGTTTGGTTATTGTCCTGGCTTTCTGCAAATGTACGACCGTCAAATTCAGCAACCTTATCAAAAGAATTGCCACTACTGCCGCGCGATGAGCTGGCGATATTGCCAGTGTATTCTTTTGAAAATACCTTAACCTCGTTTTCGTCCTTATATACAATCGATTCACGGAAGATGATAGTGGTATCTTTATCTGCAATAAGTTTAATAAAATCTTCAGGAGTAAACCACTCGGCAACATCTTTCATGTAGCCGCCAGGGAATCCATTCAAAGAGGGGATTGACCAAGAGGTATCGGCAACGACAATTGCCGTGTTTCCAGCTAGGCTGTAAGCATCTTCAACTTTACGAAGGGTAATATTAATTGGGTCGTGAGATTGAATCTCGTCAAAATCAAGTTTAATAGGAACGACTTCAATATCGAAAAGGTCACAAGCAGCGCGCGCTTCGGTGATTTTGCGTTGGTTACCGGTAGAGAAGAGGAATTTGTTCATACACGTACCTACCGATTAAATTTTCGATAGATAGGGCTCGATTGCGGTATCGATAGCTTTAGCTAATTCAGCGTCGACATCCCTAATTGGCCCTTTTGCTGAAAAATGAAGTGTCATGGTCACAAATGTATTAGTTACAGAACACGAGACTTGTTCTTGAAGTTCGTATTGTGTAGCTAACTCAGCAATTTTAGATATGACTTTTGCAGATGCTATTACGTTATCTGTATCAACGAAACGCATTAAGATTTCTCGGTCTTCATCTTCGACGTAGTGTTTGCGCCATTCAGCATTATAAGAGGTGTTGGTTGTCATGGTTATATTGTAACAAAGAAGTGCGTCTAATCCTTACATGAATAACTCCATATACTTTGACCTTTTTGTTTTTATATGCTATAATAATATATCTGTGGTCGAGTACTTTTATACTCCCATAGAGTTTGATTTTCTTTTACGTTCGTTAAGGCGGTCAATATAAGCTGGAATGGCTCCAGCCTGTTTTGACCGTCTGAACCTAAACGGTCCCGCTTCATCTCCGGAAGAGATGGTAGACAGAAAAGAAGTCCTGTGAACCACAAAACAAAGTTCTTGAACGGTGCAAACTGGCGCACTCGCGCCGCAGCAATCGCCGCGGCCGGATTAATCGCGCTGAGTGTGGGCGCCATTGCGGCACCCGCACAGGCGTACCCCACGAATTCCTCCAAGGATTTCGAGGTCAGCACGCACGTCCAAAACGTGGGCTGGACATCAGCACCTGGAACGCGGGGCCAGGGCTTGCGCATCGAGGCCATCAAGGTCACGCAGCAGCAAAGCAAAGTGATCTGCCTCAACGCGCACGTCGCAACCATCGGCTGGCAGCAGAGACAGTGCACGACCGGCAAAGGCACGTCGATTACCATCGGCACGACCGGACGAGGTCTGGCGATCGAATCCGTCGAGGTCTCGCGGCCTGGCAACACGTACGCAGTCGGTGCAACGGTACACATCCAGAACATCGGCGACCGAAGCGTCAGCGTCAGCAAGGGCATCGGTGGGTTCACCGCTGGGACGACAGGCCAAGGTCTGCGTCTGGAGTGGTTCGAGCTCAGCAACCTGTAATGGGTTAGTCGGCATTAGCTGATAATCTGCGTCCACCCAGACGGGGGAGAAATCTCTCGTTTGGGTGGCTCGCGATTCAATCAACTGCAAGGTAAACCTACATTACATCACGAGCCGTCTGAAATCCAGACGGCTCTTTAACTTTTCTAAAAACTAAAGTTGAGATTCAATGTTCTTATATTAGATAACCATGCCCATAGCATAAACAACAAACCACCCTAATCCTAATATGGCAAAGCTCATAAAAACAAACGCAATTTTATCGCGTTTGGACATACCGAGTTTATTCATAAAAGAGGGGAGCCTCAACCCCAATAAGATAACGGCAATTATTAAAAGGAAATTTAAATTCATGTTGGTGATTTGAGTATTACACAAGAAATATACTTTCCGCAAACTAATACATTAAACTTTTAGCTTAATAGCTTAGTTTGCGGGGACAGAGAGATGAGCCTGACCCCGCATGGCAGTGTGCCGTGTGGCGAGTCTACGACCAGCCCATGCGCTTCTGCTCTCGCAAAAGCCTTCGCCGTTCAACCAGGTGACCCCTGATGGTTCGACGCATGCCGGCGACCCATTCGTTAATCCAGGTGAGTCGCTGGGCGACGTAGGCCTGACGACGCTCGTATTCGAGCCTCTTCGCTTCCTCGACGAGTTCGGGGATGACATCATGTTCACCGGCGAGCATGCGCTCCTGCGTGACCTCGAGTTGCGAGACCGGAACGCCGAGAATGTCGGCGAGCGACAGCAGGATCTGGGGAACGAGTTCTTTGTAGTCGAAGGCCCTGCCGTAGTTGACGGTAACCCAGTAATGGGTGGGGACGGCCTCCACTTGGGAAAGTCCCGGAATGTCACGCATTTGCATGACATCCTTGTCGACGAGCCGATGGCGGGTGCTGAAGTACAGCGACTGCGACGAGTCGTAGATCTGCACAACGACCGGCTGCTTGCCGGTCGGAGTGCTTTTCTCTTCTGTCGGCGCCTCGATGGTATCCGTGGAAGTCATAGATGGTTTCTCTTTCTCTCTGTCCGAATTGTGTGCGAAAAAATCGCGTACGCATCAGAACGAATGATCGAATTGATGTATATAAATTTTAGCATAAAAAGGGTTATTTGTCAATATATACTAACGAAACTATACTTCGATGCGTGCCAACAACGGCACGTGGTCAGAAGGGAGTTGGGCGTTTGGAATAGTGGCAACATCATATCTTGCACCGAGTCGTACAGCCTTTAACCCACGTACGGCCAGTATGTCGAGCGCAGCCGGAATGTGGTTTACTGTAGCCGTTGCTTCGTTTTCGTATAAATTATAAAAGTTTTCTCGCTCAAGTAATTGTTTCACGGGTCCGTTTGGTCGATCATTACAATCTGCAAGAATAACCGCAGGGTCATCAGCGCCGATGTAGTTAAGCAGCTCTGTGGTTTGGATAACACCAACATGCTGTAAGGTTTCAGCGGGCGCCCATTGAATATGTGTGTTCGCAAAGACAGCATGGCCAATTTTCATTGCCTGCATAACAAAACCAGAACCATCACCATACTCACGGCTTTCGTAGTTGCTTACTTCAAGTCCTTTACGAATCAGCATCAGTAGGCCTTCTGTTTTATTTTCCTTAGGCTTCCAAAAAGTTTGCCAGTTTTCGGTAGCTTCTAATGCACCTAGTAGCGGAAGGTCTGCTTCTTGCAGGCCAATGACATCAGCTTTCAAATCATCAATCACCCGAATGATGCCATTTGTTCGAGCACCCTCACTTAGTAAGGTAGGGTCAACGTGGCTGTAGTCGCCATATTTTAAGTATTCATCAGCAAGTACATTGAAGCTGGCGGTGCGAAGCTCCATTAGATAATTTCCTTGTGATGTTTTGTTATGTAAAGCATATTACATAGTACAATAAAGTTTATATAAATGCAAATGAGTTAATTCTATGTGTTCAGGAAAATTTTTAAACATCAAGCTAGATAAACAACTTCCGCGCATACTATCAAAAATTGATAAAATTATAATAAAATGTTAAAGTATACTTATTCTTGCAAATGTTGCACGCACCTACCGAGAGGAATGACCATGGATGTCACAATCGAAAACGCTCAGAACCATATGGTTACTAATGGCGATAGCTTTCCGCCCAATTTGATTCGTTTCCGTATGGATGCGAAAACCCCGTTCTATGACAATAAGGATTACATCTACGAATTCAAAGAGAACGGCAAGAGTCGAACAACCTTGAAGCCACTAGGAATTCACGCGTATCAAAACGAGCTGAATCGGCAAACCCGTCTGCAAATCAAAGGCTTTTTTCGCCCGAAGATTGAACGGCCTCATGCCCGACTCAAGCGTCTCGCTGAAGACATCTTCTCGACGGAACACATTGATCAACGCGGCGGTCTCGATGGAATCGTGTGGCCAATCAGCTTCGTGAGTCGATGGGAGCTACATGTCATCAAGCTCCCACTAGTTTCTCTTGATGAAGTCGAACCTAAGGTTCTTGTCTGCATTGCAAGTCACTTTCAGGTTTCGTCGTACAAGCTTAACGCACATCACGTTTCATAGGCTATACACCAACAACACAACCCCGCCGGCTCGGTGCCATTGAACACCTCGTAGCCAACGGGGTTTTCATTTTTTCATGGCTGGGGTTAGTGGTTCTCATTCAAGAAACTACTTTCCAAGAAAGCTGCACCAATCTAGCCCGCCTACAGAAAAAAACTGTAACACATAACCAATACATAGTAGCGTCGCAAGCCATAAAATAAAAACTACTATTGCATAAGCTTTGTTCTTTCCCATAAAAACGGTTGTCAAAACCACTAAAACAGATAAAGCTCCTAAGAAGATGGACAGATGTCCGGGAAAAGCAGACTTAGGACATACGTCCGCCTGTGCAGAGCCGAGCGACCAAGTTAAGATAATATTAAGTATTTCAATTAAGAAAGCAGTTATAAGTAGCGTTCGGACGGAAATTTGACGTGTCAGTATATTTTCTTTTTTATTCATAATTTTACTATAACAAAAAGACCCAAAAAACGGGGGTTCTCATTCACCATCGGCACGACAAGAAAAAAGAATATTAAAACAATAGCTCTGTAGTTTTCCAAGGACTAAAAGCTACTTCTGTAAAACGGAGCCATTTAGGTTCAACGAGAATATATACTTCTCCCGGCTCATCTTTATACTGTCGAGACTTTGGATGCTTTTTAAAATGATACTCAGCATATTCATCAGACTCTTTACCATTCAGTATCCGAGCGACGCCATTATACTGCACGGTTCCACCATGATCAAAACCAATAACAATTGAGACATTAGCATTTGAAAGAATATTTTGTGCTTTTCTCGTATTGATTAATGTTCCGAAAACCAATTCAAATTTATCTGTTTGACCGAAGCCAACAACGGCACTCACAATCTTTCCATCCGGTGAACTTGTAGATATGACCATTCGTGGCTGACTATAAATAAATTCAAGTATCTCTTCTTTTGAGTGTTGCATAACTCAATCATAGCAAACAAAAGAGCTCCACGAATCACGCAGAGCAATTTTGCTCAATACGAATTCGTGAAGCTCGGCTGTATGGTATAAATTGAGAAATTTATTGTCTGTGATAGCGTGCTGAGTGAATTGACTTTATAACATAATTATGCTATTATATTTAAGTTATCTAATTACCCAGAATACTACTGAAAGTAGGTAAATGGTATGGAGATTAAAGGACTTTCGCCCGAAGATACGATTCTTCTAACGCTTGAGGAAGTGAAAGAGTCAATTACTCCATCTCGCTGCCCGTCGTGTGGCAGCACAAATGTCACTGACACAAGCTGTAAAGAAGGATCTGTCTGTGGTTACGATTGTGGCGGTGGCGGCTTCATTGTTGCCTGCGGAGATTGTGGTATCACAATCCACGAATCAGAGTGCGAAGAAGCCGAAGAGGAGTAAGTCCATTCCTCATATTATAGCCCCGACCCAAGTGAGCCTCGCTCCTCGGGTCGGGGCTTACTTTTTATATTGATGTATTTTTTAACGATAGGATGAGGGATTCGAACTAAAAATTCCAAGGTGGGGTTTTGCATGCGCAAAACGGGGGTTCGAGCCGCATCGCGGGCAAGAAAAAAGACGAACAGAAAGTTCGTCGTTTTTCTTGGCTGGGGATAGTGGATGTGCTCCAGGAAGAAACTATATTATCTACTCACAAATCAATATATACATTAAATAATTAATCACTTTATACTGAGCTTAGACTCAATAAAAGTACGTGCTGTCGAGATTGCTTCACGTGCCTGTTGTTCACTTATTTCCATTCCTTCATGAATTGCTTTATTTCGTGGCGTGCCAATCTTACCTTGTAAATCTTGAGATATTATTTCACCTGTTGTTCTCAAAGCGCGTACCAGATTGTTAAGTTGCTGAGTATCACTCAAAATACTTTTTTTATTAATAGGATTGATACTGGATAATTTTCTGTCGAGTAATTCCGTTAATGCCATTTCCGCGGCAGTAGATACATCGAATATCGCTTGCCTATACATTTTTTTATTGAGATGTTTAAGCCCACTTATCATCATAGTGTAGTAGCTAGGCGGGAAAATACCTTCCTCAGCTTTTCTTAGCGCTCTACGAAACACTTTTAACTCAATATGAGAGGAGCTTGAAACATGTATAGTGCTACTAACTTCATTTCGCTTTTTGATTCGTGTTACTATTTTCTTTTTACCTGTAGAAATAATATACGCCTCTATTAATCTATCCTGTTCTACGAATAAATTTTTGACTTCAAGATCATGGAAATGGAGAACTTCAATCCAAGAAGAAATCAAATCTCTCCAAGTGCTCAAATTCTCTTTTGATTTCAAAGCTTGAGAAGAATCAATTGGTTTACTCGAACGTATTATTAAACTTGATGCTGAAAACCTAATAACACGATTATCCCTAAATGCATGTGCATATCCGTAATCGGATGAGTTGTTGCGTTTATTTCCTTCAATCCAGTTAAGACCTATTTTGGTATTTGCCCGTGTTACCTCAAAATTTTCCCTTATTGAACTGTGATTACTTTCAAACTTAGGAAAATGTATTTGATAGTTCATATTTTTGAATTTAAAGGGTATCACCTTTCCAATAGCTTCATCAGAAAACTGAAAAGTCTTTTTTCGAAAATTTACTGTTGATTCGAAGTAACCAATAATTTTAGACATATTAAATTCATAATCTCCATCAAATAATTCTTAATTAATTTAAATACGACATACATGCAATCTACGTATTCATATTTTTCTTATTCCAATATCTCTCGTTCGCTATCCATCTCTTTCGAGATCTAATAGAATTTTTTGAATGTGTCAGCTTCCACTCGTCCGATACTGGTTCAAATCCCAATGCCATTAAAAGTTTTACTGAGTATTGTTCATTAAGTTTCAAACGAGTTTTTATTTCATTTAATTTCCATCCAGCTTTTAAATCCAAAAACTCCCTCAACTCGAAAGGATACCTTATGCCTTGATTTGCCCATTGTTTTGCGAGTCTTCGAGCCTGTCTCTCTGAGAAAAAACGATATACATATTTTATGAAGGTCGGAGCAGATATTACAGCACGACCAATACCTACAACACTGGCTAACGTACTCGTCATCTCAATTATTGAGTCTAGTCCGCCGGTTGCACCTAACCCTTCAGGAATAACAACAATAATGTGATTTTGTTTATAATCAATATAACCAGAATCATACAGTTCATCTAGCTGATCAAGTTTCCAATCACGAATAGACTCAAGACCCCTAAGGAACATGACACTGCCATCTTCTTTGATTAAGTACTTAGGACCAAAAGTATACGAATCGTCATCATAAAAATTATCGAATGATAGCTTTTTATTCATTGGCTTTATTATTAACGGGAGTTCATCATAATTAGTTATTTCATGCATGCCAAGCTTTAACGTATTTTGTTCCTTCAAAATACCTATTACTACATTCCTAATCGATATTTCGTCATCAATAATCCTAGTAGCTTTTATGTGCTTTCTGCTGTGTTCTGGTTCATACATTGACCATATAATAAAATTAACTTTGCGTTCACTCATAGATTCATTCTATACCTTTCACAGACATTTCTTTATTAACTTAATTGAATATTTGCGCGAAGCGAGCCTACCCTCGCGTTAATGAAGTACTTGAAGCATTAAAGCTCTCTCACCAAGACCAGATAGGCTTTAAAGCCCAGCAACTCGCTACAATCAACGCCGTGGCGGTTATGGAACTCGTTCGTGACGCACCTCTTTTATTTGAGAAAAGTTCCGAACCAGAGGATAAAAGACGTATCCTCAATATTATATTTCGGAACTTGGAACTTCACGGCGACACACTACTGTTAAAATACAAAAAGCCATTTGATTCAATGGCTTTTTGCAAAAAAATTCTTCTATGGCTGGGGATGAGGGATTCGAACCCCCGAATGCTGGTACCAGAAACCAGTGCCTTACCACTTGGCGAATCCCCATTGCATGAACGTACATTATTTTACCATATCTGGTGGTAATGTTGCTGCTTATGCTACAATTATCCTATGAAGAAACGGGGTGGTTTTACTCTAGTAGAACTCGTGGTGGTGATTGTTGCAATTAGTGTGTTAGCTGGGCTTGCCGTTATTGGCATTACTCGTTATCAAGCAGACACCCGAGATGCGCAGCGGAGTGCGAATGTCAGCACTATTTCTGACGCCCTGGAAAACTACTTTACGCAAAACGGAAACTACCCCAGTTGTGCAGCAATTACTGCCGATGCCAACGTCCTTACAACTACCACATTAAAAGGGTTAGACAAAAAAGTCCTAACTGTACCCGGCTCTAAATCAACCGAAACAAATGTTATTCGCTGTGGTGATACGCTCGCCTTAGTAGGGGATGACTTTATTGAATATCAAGGTGATGGCAGCTCGTCTTGTAGTAGCGCAGGGTCATGCTCAACCTATAAACTTATTTACCGAAGTGAACTTAACAGTACATTAAAAGAAGTACAAAGCCATGGCTTGTTTAGTGGCCAAGTATCGCAACCGGAAACCGTTCCAACAAAGCCTGAAACGGGGGATACTATTTCACTTGGCACACCCACACTCACTGCAACGGTTAATTCACCGACGCAAGTCACACTTAACTGGACTCCGGCTACTAACGCAACCGACCTTACGACGTACAACGTCACGCGTGCGACAAATAATACCTTTACAACAGGTGTCGTTACAACAAAAGGCCTTAAAAATACCAGCAATGTTGCCGATAGTTTAGCGAGCGGACGCACTTACTTTTTTAAAGTGCAGGCCGTATCTCCCGACGATACGAGTGAGTTCTCAAATATCGCTTCAAATATTGTCGTACCTAGCGCTCCAACCGAAGTAACAGCAACTACCAACTCGCCAACCCAAGTAACCATCGCTTGGGCAGCGTCAGCAAATGCGACAGGCTACGTTGTAAAATACGGCTTAACCGATGGCGCAACAACATTCAGCGCACCAACAAAAAATACTAGCTTGGCAATTTCTAATAACATCACCCAGGGTACCGAATGGTTTTTTAAGGTATATGCAATTGCTGGTGGGGTTGAAAGCGCCGGTTCGGCGACAGTAAAACAAACCACGCCAATTAGTGCCCCGGTTGCGTTTGAAATTACGAGCGCAAACGATAGCATGTCATTATCGAGTGCAGCAACGGCTGCAGCTTGCCCCGCAGGAACAACCAAGTATTATTCATGGAAAGCGAATAATACTGCATGGGTGAGCGGCACAAACTACGCTCGCGTAACGTACGCGTTATCGTACGGCCAAGATGTCACCTTAAAAGCTGCCGTGAAATGCCAAAAAGGCTCAGCAGCAAGTGCGTATACGGAATCTTCGAACTCAATTACTTATACACGTGCAGGTATGAACTTAACCTTAAGCGCTGGTGACGATAGCTGCAAAGCAGAGTATTGCGGCCGCACCATCAATGCTACCTGGACAAATATTTGTGGGACGAAAACTGCAAACATTAAAGCCAAGCAATTAGCATCAATAGCAAATTGGAAAACCACTGGGCCAGCCAGCGATTCTATTAAATGGAAAGGTACATCCAACCCGGGGGTACGCGTGAGTTATTACGAAGTGAATATTGGCTGTGCATCATCGGCGGCAAGTATAAATGTTATTAGCGCGTATAAATGCACGGGGTGTAATTAATTATGGTATCGAAAAAAGCAGCAAATAGGTCACGTAGGCGGTCAACTATTGCCACGCTTATTATTGTGGTAATTGCTATTCTGGGTGCAATTGGGCTATATATGGTAACACCAAAAGCAACGCCGGCACCGCCAAAAACCGACGTCAGTTTAACCGAAACCCCCGATTTCAATACCTGCAATATTATTACAACTGAAAGTATCAAAGGTAGTTTTAATGGTGATTTCATTACCGGCATCAGCCAAGGCTTAAGGGCTGGTATGAAAGCACTGAATGGAACAACGGCGGATAGTTGCGGCTACGGCCTCACCACCGCCAAATCGCTTAACAACAGCTTGTCGGTGCAAGTATACCCGTACACCGCAACCGTGAACGGCGAAGATAAAGAAACTGTTGGTTCAACGTGGTCAGAAGTAGCCGCATCAAACCCTCATTCCTATTTTGTCAAAGATATTGAAAACGATGTTGTCATATACAAACTGCGTGCCATTCCCGGTGGCAAGAATGTTTTGTTCGAACTGCGCCAACCACTTGGCCACGCAGCCTTCGATGAACCGAGTGCTTTAGATTTCCTGGTTGGCATCGCTGCAAAAGCAGACTTTAGTGTTATCGAACCCGTTGACGAATACTAGCTTGTACGAATACGGCGGTAGCTAAACTTCGCATGGGCACGCCAGTTGTTTTTGCTATCAGCATCAAATTGGTTAATGACGCCCTCTTTGACATCTTGAATAAGAATTAACGCTGGGCTATACGGCGCAAGGGTCCGGTAAAAAGCAATGTCTTCAGCAGTAGTTACTTTTCGGCCAGGAAAAATTTCGGAAAACTTTTTGGTACCAACTTCATCGAAATAGTTTGGGCGGTTTTTAGGTGGCATATACAATTCGGCAGTCAGGCCTACGCGGGAAACAATTTTCTGTACATCAGAAAATAAAAGTTTCACTTCACCGTGAATATATAAGAAAAGTTGTTTTTTCTTTGTCAAAAATAACGTCGCTTCAACGCTGCGACCAACAGGAATACGACGGGCGACAACCGAATCAACCTCGGCGGATACTCCAAATTGTTCTTTCAATAGACGCTCTAAAGCGTAATCATCATATATTTGGTCGTTCATGTCAACTATTGTATCATTTCTTGCCGTGTATAATGAATGAATGAGCTTTGAATCGCGCTACAAACAGCTGAATGAGGCACAAAAACAAGCGGTCGATACTATCGACGGCCCTGTTATGATTGTCGCCGGCCCAGGCACCGGGAAGACCGAGCTACTAAGCGTTCGTATTGCAAACATTCTTAAAAAAACCGACACATTGCCGCAAAATATTCTTTGTTTAACGTTCACCGACAGCGGCGCACAGGCAATGCGCGAACGCCTTGTCGATATTATTGGTAAAGACGCCTATAAAGTTGCGATTCATACCTTCCACAGTTTCGGAAGCGATGTTATCAACCAGAACCGCGAATACTTTTATAACAATGCCTTATTCGAGCCAGCCGATGAACTGCGCCAGTACGAAATTCTTCGTGGCATTTTTGAAAAACTCGACAGAAACCGAAACCCACTCGCCAGTATGATGAACGGCGAGTATACCTATTTATCTGATGCAAAAAGTGTCATTTCACAATTAAAACGAAACAGCGCTTTAACCAGCGACGAACTTTTAGCAGTGCTGCAACAAAGCGAAGAATCACTTGATGTTGTCGAGCGCCTCGTTGTGCCAATACTAGAGCAGGGGATTAAGAAAACAACTGCCAGTGGGTTACAGGTCGCATTCGAACAACTTATCATTGAAGCGGCTGAAACCGAACCATTGTACGGCGTTGCGCCACTTGTCCGTATTATTACCGACTCACTTGCGGCGACATTAGAGCAAGCCGAAACCGTCCATCCAACCAAACCAATTACCGCTTGGAAAAACCGCTGGTTTGAACGAAACGAACAAAAGCAGATGGTGGGTAAAGACCGCAAACGCCTGACGAAACTAAAGGCATTATCGTATATTTATTTTGAATATTTAAGTGAGATGGAAAAAGCTGGCTTATTTGATTACGACGATATGATTATGCAAGTCGTGCATGCCATCGAAGTTCATGATGATTTAAAGTTTAACCTTCAGGAAAAATACCTGTACTTTATGGTGGATGAATTTCAAGACACTAACTTAGCGCAAATGCGTATTTTACATAACCTTACCGACAACCCGGTTAACGAAGGTTCGCCAAACATTCTAGTAGTAGGCGATGACGACCAAGCCGTCTACGGCTTCCAGGGTGCGGACATTAGCAATATTCTTAACTTTAGCTCGGTGTATCCAAACGCGAAGCAAATTGTGCTTACTAATAATTATCGTTCAGGGCCAACCATTCTTGAAGCATCGCGCGCGGTTATTCAACAAGGTGACGACCGTCTTGAATATCGCTTCCCTGAACTTAATAAGCAGCTGCTATCGCATAGCACCCAGCCAGACAGTGTATCGCTCTACCAGGCATCCGCGCCACATAGCGAGCGACACTGGTTAGTAAATGACATCAAGCGTCGCTTAGAGGCTGGTGAAGCGCCTGGCGAGATTGCCGTACTGGCTCGCCGCCACGCTGAAATTCAAAGTTTGCTGCCGTATTTTAGCCGTTATAATATTGCCGTGCGCTACGAACGCGAAGACAATGTTTTAGAGCAGCCCCCAATTATTCTTCTTGAACAAACCGCCAATATAATTGTCGACCTTGCCCATGGCGAGCACGACAAAGTAAATGCTCGGCTGCCAGAATTGTTAGCCCACCCAGCCTGGGGCTTTACACCACTTGATTTATGGAAGCTCAGTATTAACGCCCACGAAGCCCACCAACCTTGGATGAGTGTTATGGAAACCACGCCAGCTTTTGTAGATATGCATACCTGGCTTATTGAACGTGCTTCGGCCAGCATCCACACACCACTTGAGCCGATGCTCGACCAAATCATTGGCCAGAATGATGACAAACCAAGCCCATTATTTACCTATTTCTTTGCCACCGAACAGTTAGAAAATCACCCAGAACAATATTTGTTATATCTTGAAGCGTTGCGAGCTATCCGCGCCAAACTACGTGACCACCGCCCGGGCGTAACTTTAACGTTGAAAGATTTCGTAGACTGCATTGAGCTCTATCGACGGCTTGGCATTGGTATTGGAACCAGCAGCCACTCACTAGCAAGTGATATTCCAGCCGTGCAATTACTGACAGCGCACAAATCAAAAGGGCTTGAATTTAACACTGTATACGTATTTAACGGTGTAGATAGCGTATGGGGGCAAACTGCTCGGCACCGCAGCAGCTCAATTTCATATCCTGAAAACCTTCCTCTAGAACCAGCTGGCAACAGCGCCGATGAACGCCTGCGTTTGTTTTACGTCGCCATGACCCGTGCGCGTCACGATTTGATTATTAGCTACAGCGATTCTAATGACGGGGGCAAAAACACTTTAATGGCAGACTTTTTGCTCGCCACGAATATCGATGCAACCGCAACGCCTGAAACATCGCAAGATGAATATGTCGAAGCAGTCGAGCTGGCGTGGTACCAACCGCTCATCGAAACCACTCAAGATTTGAAGTCGTTGCTTGCGCCTCAGCTTGAACACTTTAAACTCAGCGCTACATCTTTTAATAACTTCTTAGATGTTTCACGTGGTGGCCCGCAACACTTCCTGCTTAATAATTTATTGCATTTCCCAAACGCCAAAGCGCCGTCAGCCTCATACGGAACTGCTGTTCACCGGGCCATGCAACAAGCCCACGTTCACTTAAATGCCACAGGCGAGCAAAAACCGCTTGAAGATATTTTGCATGATTTCGAAGTTGCCTTAGAAAGCCAGCGCCTCGCACCAGAAGATTTTGCTACGTACTTGCAAAAGGGGAGTGCCGATATTTCTGAGTTTATTCGTTCCGGTGCGTTACCATTCTTACCAAGCCAAAAAGCTGAGTTAAGTTTTGGGCACCAAAACGTGCATCTTGAAGATGCGCGCTTAAATGGTTCACTGGATATGGTGGATATCGATGACGAATTAAATGAAATGACCGTGACCGATTATAAAACAGGCCACCCTTCAGAAAGTTGGACTCGTGGCGATGACCGCACAAAAATGAAGTTGCACCGCTACCGCCAACAATTAATGTTCTACAAAATATTAGTAGAGAACTCACGCGACTACAGCAAATATACTGTCACCGATGGACAACTGGCATTTATTGAGCCGGCAAAATCTGGCGAGGTAATAGTCCTTACAACTGACTTTACCTACGAAGAAATTGAGCGCACCAAAAAGCTGATTGCAGCAGTTTGGAAACATATCGCCTCACTAGATTTACCAGACGTGAGCGATTACGCCCCAACCTTGGCGGATTTGATTCGTTTCGAAGACGACCTCATTGACAATACACTATAAAAAGTGCTATAATAAGATAGTATTCGGGTAGAGCAGTGAAACAATAACATCAACCAAGAACATTGTCGTTGGTGTTTTTATTTCACTGCTCCCTGAAACGCACATTTCAGAGATAGTGATAGTGTTTTGCGATACGGCTACCCCCAAGCCACCCCCATCGCGAAACCGGCCATCTTACCCATGGTCGTGACAGTGGGGGCCGTCGGTGAGTTTCTACATACCCGGCGGCCCTTCCAGGCTTTATTCAATCAAAGTAGTTACCTTAGGAGTTGATAGATTTGTCAGCAAAAACCGGCAATATCCTCATCCAACAGGCTGAGGAAAAGCTGAAAGCAGCAAACGAATACGTCGACAAGTGCGAAAAGGCACCGGAAGGCTCAGACGAGTACTGCGACTTGGCAAACGCCAGGGTCAATGCGACTCAGGCCCAGACCAAGTTCAACGAACTGTGGAAATCCTACGGCGGATACCGCTAGACCGTTTTTCCATTCGGAACCGATTCACCCGAGGAGGTGAAAAGATTGTTTACAACTGCTGCCTCGGCATCATCGGATGGTAACGAGAACGTCAGTCGCATTTGCGTCAACCCCAAATGCAGAGGGACGTTTTTCGTCAGATTCGGCGCAGACATGGGCGCAACTTCGTGCCCTCACTGCGGATTTTCTCAGGGAAGCTAACACACCCTTCAGGGTGGGCGCCTTCACCGGCGCCCACCCAATAAACCTATCACTACTCTGAACGCAACACTCATCATGAAGTAATCGTGGTAGGTGTTGCGTATTTTTTTGTGAGATAATAGGAACAATGAACAATTTTTGGAACGAACTACCTAAACCCTTTTTTATTCTTGCCCCAATGGAGGCAGTAACTGACGTTGTCTTTCGGCATGTCATTAAAAAAGCCGGCCAGCCCGACATTTTCTTTACCGAGTTTACTAATACCGCAAGTTTCTGCAGCCCCAAAGGCCTGCACAGCACTCGCGGTCGTTTAGCATTTACCGAAGACGAACACCCAATGGTTGCCCAAATTTGGGGTAAGAACCCAGACCATTTCCGACAAATGGCACATGGCCTCAAAGACCTCGGTTTCAAAGGTATTGATATTAATATGGGGTGTCCTGATAAATCTGTCGTTCACGGCGGGTCGGGGAGTGGCCTTATTCGTACACCAGAGCTCGCTGCTGAAATTATTGCCGCAACAAAAGAAGCTGGGCTACCTGTCAGCGTTAAGACCCGCCTTGGGGATTACAAGCTAGACGAATGGAAGGACTGGCTAACCTTTATTTTGAAACAAGACGTCGTTAACCTGACTATCCACTTGCGTACTCGTAAAGAAATGAGCAAAGTAGAGGCGCACTTCGAACTAATTCCGGAAATTAAAGCCTTGCGTGATGAAATTGCACCTAATACACTGCTTACTATTAACGGTGATATTCGCGACCGTGAACATGGCCTTGAACTGGTTGAAAAATACGGTGTTGATGGCGTGATGATTGGCCGTGGTATTTTCCAAAACCCATTCGCGTTTGCTAAAGTGCAACCAGAAAAAACTTCGGCTGAATTACTCGACTTGCTGAACTACCAATTAGATTTATACGACAAATATAATGAAGAGCTCGAACCACGAAAATTTGACCCGCTTAAACGCTACTTTAAAATTTACGTCCGAGATTTCGCAGGTGCTTCTGAATTACGTGAAAAGTTGATGCACACCAAGACAACTGCGGAAGTGCGCGAGCTTATTGCTGCTCATTCGCTTGTCTAAACTTACGCAACACCGCAAACATATCGGTTTGCTTCATACCGGTTTGTGCAGCAACTCGGTTTTCGATAACTTGAGTCACACGATCGGCTTTATTCTTAAGTCCAGGAATCATAGCGTAAGGGAAGCGTTCTAAATCTTCAGGGAAGATAGGTTGACCAAATGAAATATCGACATCGATTTTTCGACTATTAGTATGGGTGTTATAAACAAACCCAACTGGCACAATTGGTACTTTATTCGCAATTGCTAAACGGGCCGCGCCAGCTTTAAACTTATATAATTTTCCGTCACTCGAACGGGTTGCTTCGGGGTGAATACCAAACGAGTCCCTACGGCCTAAGGTTTGGGCGACACGGTCTTCAAATAACTTAAAACTAGCACGGTCGTTGCCTTCACGAGATACCGGAATTTGCAAAGTATGGTCAACAATAAACTTAGCAGTGCGACCAAATTTACCTTTATCATCCATACCGGTTCCGTTCGAATAGCCATCTTTAATAACGAATCGAAGAGGTAAACCGGTTTCTTCGGTATACGTTTCGGTTAAAAGTAATGAGTCAACGGCATGAATATGATTGGCCGCATAAATAGCCGGTGTATCAAGAATATTTTCAGGATGAATGACATTACGATTGTATTTATAGTCGAGGGCAAGCTTTCCAATCGGATAAATAAACCGATATAAATCTCTCGGCTCTTTCGGTAATTGCGGCTCTTTGTCCATATAGCCTCCAGGCTTTATTTACGAACGACGTCGGCGTCGTTGTAAATCAGCAACGCGCAAACGTACTTGAGATTGAGTAATCAGTTGAACAGCTTTTTCGATATCAACTTGGCTGGTTGCGTTGTCACGCATTTTCATAGCGCGGTTCAGCGCAGCGGTTGATTCGGCTTCAGTAATATCTGACCCAGCGTCAGCTTCGTCTACCAATACGCGGACGTACTTTGGGTTGATTTCGATAATGCCACCACTTACAGCGAAGTATTCGAGCTTCTCGTCTTTGTCTTCTTTGTTGGTGCGCACCGCAAGTACACCAGGCGCCGCCATTGTTACCAATGGTTCGTGGCCTGGGAATACCGCAATATCACCCGCTGTAGTAGGGGCCATGAGCTCATAAACATCTTTGTCGATGCTAACGCCAGTGAGGGTGATAAGTTGCAAATGCATCATGACTATTTTTGCTTAGCCTTGTTTAAGAGTGTACCGTCAACCATGTAGAACCAGTCTTCAGGTTTGTCATCGTATTTGCCTTCAAGGATATCAGCGAAGTCACGGATAGTGTCTTCAACCTTTACATAGACACCTTTATTTCCGGTGAACTTTTCAGCCACGAAGAAGGCTTGTGAAAGGTACCGTTGCACACGGCGAGCACGGGCAACAGTTTGCTTTTGCTCGTCAGAAAGTTCTTCCATACCTAAGATAGCAATGATGTCTTGGAGTTCTTTATATTGTTGCAACACGCGTTGTACTTCACGGGCAGTGTTGTAGTGGAACTCACCGACAATCTCTGGGTCGAGGCTTGTTGATGTTGATGCCAATACGTCAACGGCAGGGTAGATACCAATTTCCGTGAGTGCACGGTTCATAACAATTGTCGCATCAAGGTGGGCGAAGGTAGTAGCTGGCGCTGGGTCAGTAAAGTCGTCGGCAGGCACGTACACGGCTTGTACAGAAGTAATTGAACCCTTCTTAGTTGAAGTAATACGTTCTTGTAGTGCACCCATTTCTTCTTGAAGGTTTGGTTGGTAACCAACAGCAGAAGGAAGGCGACCAAGAAGCGCTGAAACTTCAGCACCAGCTTGGGTGTAACGGAAGATATTGTCGATGAAAAGTAGTGTATCTTTACCTTCATCACGGAAAGCTTCAGCCATAGTAAGGGCAGAAAGGGCAACGCGCAGACGAGCTCCAGGTGGCTCGTTCATCTGTCCAAAGACAAGTGAGGTTTTCTCAAGTACACCAGCTTCTTGCATTTCGTAGTAAAGGTCGTTACCTTCACGAGTACGTTCACCAACACCGGCGAAGACACTGTTACCACTGTGGAATTTCGCGATGTTGTTAATAAGTTCAGTAATAAGGACCGTCTTACCAACACCAGCACCAGCGAAGAGGCCAGCTTTACCACCCTTAACAAGTGGGGCGATAAGGTCAACTACCTTAATACCAGTTTCAAGGATTTCACTTTTGTTTGATTGCTCTTCAAGAGTAGGCGCAGCCCGGTGAATTGGCGCTTTCTTGCCAGTCGCTTCAGGCTTACCATCAATAGCGTTACCAGTCACATTGAACATACGGCCTTGCGTTTCGTTACCAACAGGAACGCTAATTGGAGCGCCCGTAGCTTCGACTTCTTGACCGCGTTTCAAACCATCAGTGGTTGAAAGAGCGATTGAACGAACAGTTTTCTCGTCAAGGTGCTGTGCAACCTCTAAAGTAATGGTTCGGTCACCGTGCTTAATAAGCAAAGCGTCATTAATTGCCGGCAGGTTAGCCTCGAACTCGACGTCGATGACGACACCGACAACTTGTATAATTTTTCCTGTAGTCTTGGCCATTATTGTTCTCCTCTTATAGTATTCATCTGTTTCATAGTAATTGCATTCATGTTCGGTAATTCGGTCGGTCGGAATTTATTCATTCAATGCCTCCGCGCCGGCGCTAATTTCGGCAAGTTCCTGGGTAATAGCACCTTGCCTGGCCTTGTTCATCGCGAGGCTCAGGTCATCAATCAAATCGGAAGCGTTGTCAGTCGCGTTTTTCATAGCAATCATGCGCATGCTATATTCACTTGCGCGTGAATCAAGTAGCGCTTGGAATAATTGTGCACTAACCAAGCGGTAGGCAATGCCATTTAATACTTCTTCAGTACTTGGTTCGTACGTTGCGTCAGAAGTGACTGTTGGAGCTTCGTCTTCTTCAAAGCCAGCAGGAAGGACACGTTGGACTTTCGCAACCTGGGTAATACTTGTGACGTAGTCGGTGTAAATAACATCAACAGCGTCGACTTCACCAGAAACGAACAGTTCGCGGGCGGTGTTTAGGATAGCGCGAAGCTCGCTGCCATCTGGGCTGTCAGGAAGTTCTTCGTATGAACCAATCACGTCAATATTCTTCACGCGTGAAACGAACTGCGCCGCTTTTTTACCAACCGTTAAAGTTTTATTCTTAATACCAGCTTTTTCATCAGCTCGCACTTCGTTGGTGTACAGCTTAATAATGTTGCTGTTATACGCACCGGCAAGGCCTTTGTCGGATGCAATCAGAATCAGCAAACGGTTGTTTACTGGGCGAGTTGCAAACAGCGGGTGAGTCTTCACAGAATTATGTGTAGAGATTGCCGCCAGAAGTTCACGGGCCGCCAAGGTATACGGCGAAGAAGCCTTAGTGGCTTCTTGCGCTTTACGCATTTTACTCGCAGCTACAAGTTGCATCGCCTTAGTAATTTGGCGAGTGCTTTTGACGCTGCGAATGCGTTGTTTTAAACCTTGGGTATTAGCCATGTATTATCCTTCAAAACCTTTTGCAGTTGCAGTAGCGGTGACTTCAATAGACTTCAGAACTTCTTCGGTTGGCTTGCCACCCTTATCAAGTTCGGTCATGTCCTTCTTGTGGTCAGCCCAGAGGCGAGTAAGCATTGCAGCTTGTGCAGCCTTAATTTTCGCCGCTGGAACGTGGTCGAAGTAACCCTTTGTTACAGAAAGGATACTTGCAACTTGTTGCCATACGCTCATTGGGTTGTATTGATGTTGCTTCAAAAGCTCAGTCAAACGTTGACCACGTTCAATTTGGCTTTTAGTTGCTTCATCAAGGTCACTACCAAATTGGGCGAAGCTGGCAAGTTCGCGGAATTGGCTAAGGCCAAGTTTCAAACCACCAGAAACTGATTTAATAGCACCACTTTGGGCAGCACCACCAACACGTGATACTGAAAGTCCGGCAGAAATTGCTGGTCGGATACCTTGGTAGAACAGGTCAGTTTCAAGGAAGATTTGACCGTCGGTAATTGAAATAACGTTAGTAGGAATGTATGCAGAAATGTCGCCAGCTTGAGTTTCGATAATTGGAAGGGCAGTAAGTGAACCAGCTCCTAAGTCATCAGAAAGTTTTGCTGAACGCTCAAGCAAACGTGAGTGCAGGTAGAAAACGTCACCTGGGTAGGCCTCGCGTCCTGGTGGGCGACGAAGAAGGAGGGACATTTGGCGGTAAGCAACAGCGTGCTTTGTAAGGTCATCATAAATCATCAAAGCGTGTTGTGAGTTATCACGGAAGTATTCACCCATAGCAGTTGCAGCGTATGGTGCGAGGTACAGAAGCGATGCTGGGTCAGCTGGGCTGGTTGCCACAATAATAGTTTGGTCCATTACGCCTTCTTGTTTCAAACGCTCAACCAAACGGGCAATCTTTGAACGCTTTTGACCAATTGCCACGTAGACGTTTACCACGCCAGTGTTTTGCTTACCTTGGTTAATCATAGTGTCGATAGCAAGCGCCGTCTTACCAGTTTGGCGGTCACCAATAATAAGTTCACGTTGGCCACGGCCAATAGGGAACATCACGTCAATGGCAGAGATACCAGTCATAAGTGGTTCGTGCACAGACTTTCGTCCCATAACGCCGATAGCTTCACGTTCAACAAGGCCTTGTTGCTTCGTTTTAATAGCTGGGCCACCGTCGATAGCGCGGCCAAGTGGGTCAACCACACGGCCAAGCAGTTCAGGGCCGATAGGAACGCTTAATACAGAACCCTTAAGGCGAACAGTCTGACCAGCTTTAACTTTAGAGTCTTCACCCAAAAGCACGGCACCAATTTCATCTTCCATAAGGTTGAGGGCGAAGGCTTCAACGACACCTTCGTCGGTTTCAATTTGTAACACTTCGTTGTAACCAGCGTTGCGAAGGCCACGAACCCAAGCTACACCGTCTCCAACACGAAGGACAACACCAACTTCATCTAAGTTGCCGGTAGTTTCGAGCTTGGCAATGGCATTGCGCAGGTCGTTTGATAATTCTGTAATAGATAATTCTGACATAAATCTCCTTTATTAAGCCTTTTTGTAACGGGTCTTTAGAACGGTAAGGCTGCGGCTGACAGTGGCATCGAGTTCTCGGCCAGGAATACTGACTTTGACACCACCAATAACTGATGGGTCGATGAGACTATCAAGCGCAACAGTTTTTGCACCGGTCTGTTCTTTAATATATTTCTCAATAGCTTTTTTCGTTTCAGCTGTGAGGGTTGTTGCTGTGGTAATAACGCCTGAAACTGCACCAGCTTCTGACAAGTAAAACTGAATATCCCGGATAATCAGGCTCAGCTCTTTTGTCCGACGAGTATCAACAAGGTACGCCGCTAACTGTAAGATGACCTTTTGAGAGTCACCCTTGCCAGTGAGTTGTTCGGCAATATATATTGCAATCGCTCGTCGAGACAATTTAGCCATTTATTCAGAATCCTTCAATGCAGATGCAATTAACGCAGCGTCAGCTTTTTTATCGAGCTTTGTATGAATGACTTTTTCGGTCGCAAGGGCAATCAACTCAAGCGTTTCATTGTGTAAATCACGCTTAGCAATTTCAATACTCTTCTCGATGTTAGCCTGAGCTTCAGTTGCAATCTTTTCAGCAGTTGAACGAGCTTTTTCTTCGCTAGTACTGAGCATTTGAGTTGCCTCAAGCTTCGCAGTATCAACAATTTCAGCAGCTTGAGTTCGAGCTTCAGCAAGTAATGCTTCAACTTGATCTTTGCTTTCAGCGGCAGAAGCTTGTGCTTCAGTTGCCGCCTTAGCAGCTGCTTCAATTGAGCTTTGGCGTTCATCAACTTGTTTCATCAGCCATGGGTATACAAACTTACCTAGTAAAAACACCAAGATAAGAAAGGCGACAATTTGCAAAATAAGCAAACGCCAATCAATACCGAGGGCGGTAAACACGTCGC